>Ga0335085_10000622_pt1 | contig 94726 bp, 88 predicted proteins | sample Lox_Sample_45_FD_206712 | JGI IMG/M metagenome (GOLD analysis project Ga0335085, IMG submission 206712) | Soil microbial communities from Loxahatchee National Wildlife Refuge, Florida, United States - Lox_Sample_4.5 | ecosystem: Environmental > Terrestrial > Soil > Wetlands | place: USA...
TTACTAAAGACAAAGGAAAAATCCCGATAAGGGACTATTGAGTCCAGAGAGAAAAGACAGATAAAGACGCACGCCGGCCTTCTGTGTCCTCTGGTGTTCACTTAGAAATTGGCTCAAACCGCTGTCCTGTCGCAGGTGGCTAAAGAAGGTGCAACTGACGAGTATACTGATTACCTGGTTTACAAGCGACTGGCCGAGAGCCCTCGAACAAAGGATCCAAAGATGAAGCAGATCCTGAACACCCTGTCCGAGACTGAGTTACGGCACTACGAATTTTGGAAAAAATTCCTGCCCCCTGAATCTAAGATTACCCCTAGCTCCCTGTCGATTTACCTCACGCTGTTTCTCAGATTTCTCTTCGGAAATGCGTTCGCGATCAAATATCTAGAAAAGCACGAGAACACCGTCATCAAACGGTACAAGTCAGTAAAGAATTCAATTCCTGAAGCTGACCAGCATCAGTTTGATGAGATGGTCAGGGACGAGGAGGAGCACGAAAATACCTGGATGGACCAGATGCAGGGGCGTTATCTTAGGTACATTTCCTTTGTCATTCTTGGACTAGCTGACGCAATCGTAGAGATTTCTGGAATTCATGCGGGGTCCTTGGGATTATATCACTCGACCGAGATAACAGGGCTGGCGGGTATAGTCGCCGGGGCGTCAGCCTCGATTGCGATGGCTTCGGCCGCCTACGCCCAAGCAAAGCAGGGATTTCAAGGCCGTGCCGGAGTGGCGGCCTTTGCAACAGGGATTTCATATTTCATAAATGCGCTGGTCCTTGCGGCGCCCTACTTTTTAACTCACAGCCAGACGCTCGCGATCTCGATGTCGATAGTTTTCGCAATTCTGATCATAGCATTCGTTAGCTACTACAATTCGATCATTTCTCAAGCCCACTTTTTGCGCGACTTTGCAGAACTCGCAGCAATAATGCTTGGAGCTACTGCGGCGCTTTACGTTTTCGGGTTGCTCATCAAGTCAGTTTTTGGGATCACGATTAGCTGAAAAACAGGTATGAGGGTCTGAAATACCCTTTCCCTGATTCATTCACGGAAACAGTTAAACGCGATGTAGGAGCTCCGTCTCTGGCTTTTCGCAGGTAGAAAAGAAGTCCTTTGTGATTTTCAATTTGGAAACTGAGAAATTTAATTCCGAAATAAAGGATGACCCAGAGTTTACTCCGGTTAGATCCAAAGACAAGATCGTGATCCGTGGGGCACGCCAGCACAATCTGAAGAACATTAACGTAGACATTCCACGTGACAAGTTCGTCGTTCTTACCGGACTTTCGGGTTCAGGAAAATCCTCGCTTGCTTTCGATACCATCTACGCCGAAGGACAGCGCCGCTATATCGAGTCCCTCTCCGCGTACGCAAGGCAGTTTCTAGGACAAATGGATAAACCGGACGTCGATTACATAGAGGGCCTGTCCCCTGCAATTTCAATCGAACAGAGGACGGCAGCCAAAAATCCCAGGTCAACTGTCGCGACTGTAACTGAGATTCACGATTATCTCCGCTTGATGTACGCAAGAATCGGTGTGCCGCACTGCCCGAACTGTCACAAGGTAATCGCAAAGCAGACAGTTGAGCAGATGGTGGACCAGATAATGAAGCTGAAGGAAGGGACCAAGATTCAGGTCCTCGCGCCAGTCATCAAGGCCCAAAAGGGCGAGCACAAGGACGTTTTCAAGACGCTAAACAAACAAGGTTACTCCCGAGTCAGAGTTGACGGAAAGATTCGCGAGCTCGACGATCCCGATGACAAGCTCGATCTTGAGAAAAACAAAAAGCACACCGTAGAGGTCGTCGTGGATAGGCTGGTAGTAAAGTCTGGAATCGAAAAGCGACTCGCGGACTCGATCCAGACTTCGCTCTCCCTGTCAAAGGGGACCATAGTCTTCGATGTGAACGAGGACAAGTCAAAGGAAGTTATCCTGAGCGAAGCGATGGCTTGCCCAACTTGCGGCTTTTCCCTAGAGGAACTTTCGCCCAGGATGTTTTCGTTCAACAGCCCATTTGGGGCGTGCAAGCAGTGCCTCGGACTAGGATATCTGCTCAACATGGATCCAGACTTGGTGATTCCCGACAAATCGATTTCCATCCTCGACGGCGCAATAGTCACGATGGGGAACACGGAAAGCTGGTCTATGCAGCACCTGGAATCTATGGGAAGACGCTACGGATTTCGTGTTAACGTTCCGATAAACAAGCTGAGAAAAGAAGAATACTCCACGTTACTGTACGGTTCAAATCCGAAAGGTGATCCGGAAGAACCGCGTCAAAAGTCTTCGCGCTTCCACCACTGGTATCATTATGATCAGTGGGAAGGAATACTGCCACAGCTGGAGAGACGGTACATGGAGACTGACTCAGAGTACATGAAGGAGTGGTACTCACGGTATATGAGCAACCAAAAGTGTCCTTCGTGCAAGGGCGAGCGATTCAAGCCGGAAATACTTTCGGTCACGGTTAATGAGAAATCCATTTCTGATGCATCACAGTTGTCGGTACGGCAAGCGATTCAGTTTTTCTCCAATTTAGAACTCTCTGAAAAAGAAACGATCATCGCGGCTCAAATTCTGAAGGAAATCAAGGCCCGCCTCAACTTTCTGATGAACGTGGGACTTGATTATCTGACTCTTGACCGTGCGGCTGCGTCACTTTCTGGAGGTGAGGCCCAGCGTATCCAGCTCGCAACCCAAATAGGATCAAGTTTGGTCGGAGTTCTCTACATTCTGGATGAACCGTCAATTGGTTTACACCAGCGTGACAATCAGAAACTCATCTCCACACTCAAAACGCTTCGGAATATCGGCAATACCGTCCTCGTCGTTGAACACGACGAGGAAACGATCCGCGAATCCGATTTCGTGGTCGATCTCGGGCCGGGCGCTGGTATGCACGGAGGGTATGTTGTGGCAACGGGCACACCGGAACAAATTGTATCAAATCCCGATTCGATCACCGGGCAATATCTATCCGGGGTAAGAACAATTCCGATTCCAGAAAGAAGAAGAACCAAATCCTCACGTGCTTTGGTAATCAAAGGAGCGAGAGAGAATAATCTGCGGAACATTGACGTAGCATTCCCGCTCGGAATCTTTGTTTGCATCACCGGAGTCTCAGGCTCCGGGAAGAGTTCACTGGTCAACGACATACTCTACAGATCGCTGGCACAACAACTCTATTTGGCGAGGGACAAGCCGGGACTTCACGACAGAATACTAGGAACCGAGAATATCGATAAGGCGATCATCATTGATCAATCGCCAATCGGCCGAACCCCTAGATCTAATCCGGCGACGTATGTCGGTCTCTTCACCGATGTTAGAGACCTGTTCACAAAACTACCGGATTCTATTTCCCGTGGTTACAAACCGGGGCGCTTCAGCTTCAACGTCAAGGGCGGAAGGTGCGAGGCATGCGAAGGCGACGGTATCATTCAGCTCGAGATGCACTTCCTTCCCGACGTTTACGTGCCCTGTGAAGTCTGCAAGGGAAAGAGGTACAACCGGGAGACTCTTGAAATCAGATACAAAGGAAAGAACATCTCCGAGGTGCTGGAAATGACCGTCGAAGAAGGTCTTCAGTTCTTCGAAAATATTCCGAGAATCAGAAGGAAACTGGAGACCATCAACGATGTTGGTCTGGGCTACGTTGAACTCGGTCAATCCGCAACGACTCTTTCTGGTGGTGAAGCGCAACGTGTCAAGCTCGCCTCCGAACTCTCCAAGAGGCCGACTGGAAAAACTCTATACCTGTTGGACGAACCCACGACCGGTCTCCACTTTGAGGATATCAAGAAACTATTGAGCGTACTTCAACGATTGACCGACGCGGGAAACAGCGTTATCGTGATTGAACACAATCTTGATGTTATCAAGACTGCCGACTGGATAATCGATCTAGGTCCGGAGGGTGGGGAGAGAGGCGGAATCGTCGTCGCAGAAGGGACGCCCGAAGAAGTTGCGATGGTTGGGAATTCTTACACGGGACAGTTTCTGCGAAAGGTGTTAAGCTCCCCAAACTCAGCGATAAATGAATCTGAAAGAGTAGTAGAAGAAGAACTTGTTGAAGCTGTCACTCCCGCAAGAAGCGATCTCCACTCCGCTGGATAAGTTCGACGAGCTCCCCGACCGAGCGGGAGTATACATACTCAAAAGTTCGGAAGGAAATCCGGTATATGTCGGTAAGGCAACAAGCATCAAGGGAAGGGTTCTAGCGCACCTCCGCCCGCGATTTGACGATCCCATTGGTCAGAACCTTAAGGACCAGATACGCAGCGCCGACTATATTTTCACACTATCTCCGCCCGAGGCACTGCTACTCGAAAATGTCCTGATAAAACGATACAAGCCAAAGTACAACATTCGACTGAAAGACGACAAGAGTTATCCTTTCATCAAGATCACGGCTGATGTGGTGCCAAGGGTCCTCGTAACAAGGAGGACTGAGGATGATGGATCAAGATACTTTGGTCCATACGCAAATGTAAGAGCTGCGCGAAGGACAGTAAAATATCTGCGAAAGATTTTTCCAATTCGTGGCTGCACTCTCCCGCTGACGTGGGAGAAGAAATTCCGATCCTGCATAGACTACAACATCGGACTCTGCAAGGCTCCATGCATTTTTGCCGTCACCCGGAAGGAATACTTTGACGACGTGAGAAAGTTCGAGCTCTTCCTCGACGGAAAGCTCGTGAAGCTCTCCAAGGTAATGTATGACGAAATGTGGAAAGCGTCAGAGGTACAGGAGTACGAAAGGGCATCAAAGATAAGAAATGAAATCAGGTCGCTGGAGGCAACCGCCCTAAAACAGCGCATTGCGTTCCCGAGCCAGAAAGACCGCGACAAGGATATTGTCACGATTGCCCACGAGGTTCGGGAAGAAATTCCCGGCGAGGAAAAATCCGAAATCAACAGAACAGCCGCAGCAATAGTTTTTCAGGTCCGTCAGGGGAATGTCGTAGGGCGCGAAAAATACATTCTGGACATCGTCAGCGAGCAGACGAGCGACTCCGAGATTTTGTCTGCATTCATTAAGCAGCACTACTCATCGACCGAAGCTCTAGTCGGGCATCAATTTCCACACGAAATCGTGGTTCCGTCAGGTCTGTCGGATTCCGCCGATATCGAAGAGCTCATCCGCGCTTTCATCTCGAAGAACGGAGATGAAGCACAGGCGGTCAAACTAGTCCGCGCAGATTCCAGCGAGGAGAATCGGAGGTTGATGAAACTCGCGCAGGACAACGCACAGCTCGTCTTGAAGGAGCAGGAATCCAAAGGCGACGTAAAAAAGAGAGAACGCTTACGTTCATTGAAAGACATCAAGGAAAGACTGGACCTAGACCACCTGCCTCGCAGGATAGAGTGTTTCGACATCTCCAACATCCGGGGGGACGAAGCTGTTGGGGCGATGACTGTTTTCATCGATGGCTTTCCAGACAAGAGCCAGTACCGGAAATTCAAAATCAAAACAGTAGAGGGTATCGACGACTATTCCATGATGGCCGAGATGATCAGCCGGCGGTTCAAACGGCTTTCAGAGCCCGAGGAAAATGGTCGAAAGTGGTCGCGCGAACCTCCCGATCTAGTGGTGATTGACGGCGGGCGTGGTCACCTGAACGCTGCCCTAAACCGGATGCACAGCGACGGCGTTTTCGGCGTCCCAACGGTGTCTCTCGCGAAAAAAGAGGAACTGGTGTTCACCCCGTCGAGAATGCGCTCGATAAAACTGCCCCGCGATTCTGAAGCTCTTCACATTCTCCAGCACATCAGAGACCAAGCGCACAGGTTCGGGATCACGTATCACAGGAAACTGCGAGCGAGGCATATTACTCGTTCAAAATTAGATGAGATTGCTGGAATCGGCGAGAAGAGAAAGCGAAACCTGCTCGCTCACTTTGGTTCGGTTGATGCGGTAAAGAGAGCGGCGCCGGAAGAACTAGCTCAGGTCGCAAAGATTAGCGAAAAACTTGCAAAGTCGATAGTTGATGGGCTGAACGCCTAAACCAACCAAAATTTTGCAGGTGTTTTTTATTCGCGGGCTGTATTCGATGTATAAATAGGCCCCCCGTCGGGGTCGGTTCGCGCGCGTGCGAGTATTTGTACAACTAAAGCCATTGAGGTCATTGGTTTATTATGCCATTTCTCGCCGGTCCGCACAACCGTGCAAATTTTCGCACGAAAGAGCTTGAAACGAGCTCTTCTGTTCCGTGCAATATTTCAGCTATTTCTAACACCCGGTACCGTAGCGCGTCAGTCCGAGGCCTTGTAATCGCTTATTAGCTGCGGAGATCTCTCGAGGAAATCGCGACAGAAAAAAATGCTCAGCAAGAATTTCAGTGTGGCGCTCGTGGTTTCCAATGCGAAAAAATCTGCAGAGTGGTACAGGGATAAGCTTGGTCTTGTAGCCTCGATGGAAGATGAGCACTGGATTACAGTCGGAGCCGAGGGCTCTGACTGGAAGATTCACCTGTGCAAGTCTGATCGCTATGGGGTAGAGCCGGGAAATTCCGGAATCGCATTCTACTGTGAAGATATCGACTCCGAGTATGCTAGGCTAAAAGAAAAAGGAGTAAAATTTGCAAGAGAACTGACTAAGGCTCCGTGGGGTTCGTTTGCAATGCTTCAGGATCCCGATGGTAACGAGATCTGGCTCCAGCCCGGCGAGCCCTAGAGGAATCTAGAATCTATACTTCCCGTTCACAAGTCTGAATATAGCATCATCAGTCAAATTTGAGTCATGACGAAATTATCCAAGAAGAAGAGTATTAGCAGTAACAAACAGCGCAGATTCTGGTGCATTCTGGACGCGGACATTCACGCGAGAAATGGACAGGAAGCGGCAAAAGAGTTCTTGCGGTTGTACGGAATCCGCTCGGCGAGTGTTCGCGATATCCTGGTCGAAGACGCCTAGAGAAGAACACTTCCCTCCCACTTTTTTTGGTATTTTCCAAAATCGTATTGCAATTTTTGTGCAGACTGTGACCTGATCAATAACTAGGGCTGCAGTCCTAGTGTTGAAACATGGCACAAGCGATGAAGATTCACGAAAGCAACGATTTCATTTCAGTATTTCTCTGGGCAGTATTGCTGTCAGTGATCTTCTTTATCGCGAGGCCTGTCGTGGGCTTTGCAGTAATCGTCTGCTGCATGTACTTTACATTCTATCTGTTTTCTGACTTTGGCAACAAGTCTCCAATCCAATCGTAGTTACGTGAATATATCGACCTTCGACTAGCTAGTTCAACTCGACTTCTGATAGTTGTGTCGTTGCTACGGATGCTCTCGAACTTGCAGATACCACGGAAGAAATGATAGAGAGCGCAGAAGGAAGTACCATCAGATAGATTATTGTTCGAAAGTCGATTGATACAGAAATTCCTGAAAGCTGTTCGGTAATCAACCCTCCATTTGTAAAAATGTAGATGTAGAATATCTGTGCGAATCCATTGGCAATGGCTGCGGCATCGCCGATATAATGATCCTGGAAAACTATCTGCGTACAGCTCAAAATCGTGATCATGATCGCGTATGCCGTGAAAAGGGAGCTGTTGCCCAGAGGCAGATTAGAAACGCTGGAGCTGTAATTTCTCAGAAGATAGCCAGGCAACTCGTAAAAGATCACTATCGTCAGGATTCCGTACAGCGCAGCATACGTTGATCTGGATAGGAAAAGATCAAGATTTACTCCGAAGATCTTTCTCCTCAACTAGAGATTCACTGACCTTGATATCTGTGCAAATGGTTGCGAAGAGTCCGACTGGCTGAGACTGATCTCAAACAAGTACGTCCCGGGGGGTAAGCTAGGTCCCGTGAAATCAGAAACGGGTAAAGCCAACTCTATCGATTGAGTGTTTGTCCCCTGAATCAAGTTGACTTGGCCTGCACCTTCTCCATAATTGCCTGCAGGTTTTCCGGGGATGTTCGTTAGAGTTGCACTAGCCCATATCGCACCGGCTGAAAGTGGAGAAGCGTTTTGCCAAGTAAATACAAGCGGAACGTTGACACTTCTTCCATCACTGGAAATCTTTGCAGCCGACGTGTTGAGGCTCGCTGAGAGGTCTTCCAATATCGGTCCTGATGTGGTGTTCGCAGATTTAGTAATGTTGATTCCGAGCAGTGGAACCATGTGCGCGGAGATGGTCGTTGTTATGGACAATTCGCTCGAATTAAATGCCGCTCGTTGCAGTGCTTGGGTGTTTGACAGCAGTCGGGAAAAGCTTAGGGGAACTGTCAAGTTGATGACCTTAGATTCGTTAGGCTGAATGACGTAAGCGCCTGAGTTGAAGCTTCCAACAGTTATGTTGTCCAAAGAAATACCGCCGAACAGTTCTAGTGTCAGGGGGAAGGTCATTTTGTTTGGAACATTCAATCCCGTGATGCTGAGGGTTGAGCCATTGATAGTCACCGCAAGTTGATTCGATCCATTACTAGCTACAGTAGAAGTGAGGGCGCCATACTCCTCGTACCCCGAGTAAGCGGCTGTTGAAGCTATCGCGACGGTTGCTAGAATTATCGCAAGAGAAACTAGCTTCAGTGCCTTTGAAATGAACGGTGCTTCTTTGGGCATAGGCAAAAGCACCCCTTCTCAGGAGAGCCCTAGTTGTCAGCCGGGACTTCTAGAACCTGAGCCTGGTTAGACTTGCCGGTAGCGTCGAGGCTTGAAATCATGCCGGTAGCTTTGTCTACTTTGAAAGTGACGACTCCCACACCCCTGTCGACTTTCATAAACTCGACACCTCGAAGAAGGAAGGTCGAGCCGACCCAGCCCATAATGCCGAGAAACATGACGACGATCGCGGCCTGAAGTAGGGAATTCAAACTTCCGACGAAATCAGCTCCTGCCGTGTTAAAATCGCTCTGAGCCAACCCCATGTAGACGCGATAAACATCAAAGGCTATGATGAATGTGGCTCCGAGCATCGCGCCACCTATAACGGTTACAATGAGTCCGGTCGAGCCGGAGTTGTGCGAAAACAGTTTCAAGATCGGGTATCGTCGGGACTTGAGAGATTTTTCTTATAAATCGGTTAAGAGTCGCAGATACAGTTTCAGGATCTCATTCCAAGCTCCCTACTCCTTGTGCCTAACTTTATCCGCCACAAAAATGACAATTTTCACGATGATGTAGAAAACGATGAAAACTAGAGAAGCGTAGAGAAAACCCGAAAGGAGATAGTTTACGAACCCGTTTACTGAAAAATGATTAATGTAACTTTCATAAACTAACCCGATTACGAGAAACACCAAGTAGATCAGGCCAAAGGGAATTTTCATGCGGCCGGCTTGACCTGCCCAAAAACCGAGGTAATCAGTTTTTGCAAGTTCATCTCCGGCATGAGTTCCTTGTTTGGCAGGTAGTTGGAAAAGATCTCTAATCTAGTTTGAAATTACTAGCTCTCCTCACTCGAAAGTGATGGTCGAAAGACCGATGTAAGCTACAAAGAGGGGAAACAAGATTTGTGCAATAACAATTAGAAATGGTCTCCAATAAAGTAAGTTGTCACGGATTCTTGAGCCACCGCGATTTCCCGGTGAACTTTTCTAATCGATAAGATTGGGCACAGCCCTAAATCTTCGTCGTCAAAATAAAGATCGGCGATGATAGTTGGAACTTTGGACAGTCGACATTCAGCAGTCTACTGTATTTTTGCGTAGAATGTAGTCGTTAAAGACTATATGCGCAAAGTATCAAAATATGTTGACTAGGTTCATTAGATACAGGCCAGACTCACATTTCTCGCGTTAAAACCAGAGTGTGTGTTCAAACAGTGAGTAGCAGAACCGAACAAATCACCAGCGAAGTACGAAGGTTGGTTATGACAGCCAGGAGCCTCCAGGCGCAGCTTGACCAATCAATTCCAAAGAAAACCCACGAAGAAGTCATCGCGAGGATGCAGGCGACCATCGACGGGATGGGAGCTGAACTGAGGAGAACAAAGTCCCAGCTCGAAGAAACTCAATCAATCGGTCAGGGACTAGCTTTGCTCAGCAGGCAGGTCGCTGCTTCCGGCGATACCATCAAGGAAGCTACAGTCAAACTGTCGGAAGTCACGGTGCCAAACCAGGTCTTCCAGCAGGCGATGGTAAAGCTCTCCGAACTCGAGCAGGTCATCTCAAGAAAAGAGCAGGAAATCCGAAGCATCAACGAACAGACCGTACCCAAAGAGCAATACCTCCGCGCAGAAGCAAGGATATCAGAACTCGAGAACATTCTATCGAATTCTATGCCGAAGACAGAGTTCGAAGACCTATCACAACAAATCGACACTCTCACGAAAGCTGCTCCGGTAATCCAGAGCACCGGCGTCGAAGAGTTCTCGCAAGTCACGGCTCCTCAAACTGTCCAAGTAACCGCAAACTAGCAAACGGGAAATCTCCCTCTCGGGAGGTTTTCTCTCTTTTTCTTTTTCTACACCTTTTACCTGTTCTACCTCATTCCGTCCGAAGTACATTTTCCTGAAATTATGAAATGCACTTTCGGAAAAACGGCGAACGATTCTAACTTGGAGTAATCAGCATAAATACGTCGCCCCAAAACTGGCCGCGAATATTAATTGAACCAGAAGACACTCAATAGAAGAAAGAGTGGAATTGCAGCCGCCGCCATTGTTGTAGTCTTAATCGTGATTATTGCGGCGGTAGGCGTCGGGGCTTATCTAGCTCTCGGATCCTCAAAATCAGGTACAACTAGCACTTCATCATCTTCATCTCAGACTTCAACAGCGTCAGTTCCAAGTAGCTCATCGTCGGCTCCTCAAACTACGATGAGCTCTTCTTCTTCGTCCTCCTCGGAGATGATGACGAGCTCTTCGAATAGTGAAAGTATGTTGGCCTCCAGTTCTACCGAGTCGATGGCGAGTTCGAGTTCTTCGAGCATGGCGACAGAATCCTCGTCGATGGTCACGACCGCGACCGGTGCTGCAAGTTGTTACAATGTAACTACAACCTACGTTACAACTGAGACCTTCAGCGCAACAACCATAATCGAATCAGCTAGCATTGATACAATCACAGGAACCACAATACAGGGTACTACAGGCGCAGTTACGATCTCAGGCATAACTTACGGTTGCTACAGCTTTGCAGGTACGACTTACTACATCACAGAAAGCGGATACACTATCAATGGAACGACAATAACGCTTCCATTCGGGTACACTCAAACAGAGAACGGATCCACAACCACAGAGACAATCACTGAAACGTACCAGACGTCAGGTTAGAATAACAGGTCATGAGAAGGGGAGATTTTCTCCCTCTCATCTACTTGTTTTATCTTCGAACTCTTCTAAATTCCTCTCAATAGGTATTGAGAATCCGGATCTCCAAATCTCGATTCTTAATTGAACATCCGAGTAGATCTTTTCATCTGGACGGTTCTCGTTTAATTTGTCTGCTACTCTGAAGTATGCCTCAATTGTCGAGGCTGATTCAATATCCAAGAATTATGGTCAAGTAAAGGCACTCTCAAACCTGAATCTCAAACTTGCACCTGGTGAGATCTATGGATTACTAGGCCCCAACGGAGCTGGAAAAAGTACTCTCATCAAGATTGTCGCAGGACTTTTAGCACCTACCTCAGGGGCGCTTCGAATAATGGGTCTGGATCCTGCGGTTGATCCGACCGGAGTAAAATCAAAAATCGGATATGTTTCAGAAAGTTCCACGCTTTACGATTCTCTCACTCCGAGGGATTTCTTTGAGTTTGTTTCCTCAATTCGGAAGACCGATCCCGAGTTAGCCTCTGAAAAAATCAAGACTCTCATTCCCGCATTTGGTATCGACGAATACTACGATTCTCCGATCGCCACGCTCTCAATGGGGACGAAGCAAAAACTCTCAATCATAGCTGCTCTTTTGCACGAGCCGCCACTTCTGCTGTTGGATGAACCCCTTAACGGGCTGGATGCGAGGAGCTCACGGATAGTGAAGGACATCATCTCCCTTCACGCGAGGAAAAATCACGGCGCAGTTTTGTTTTCCACCCACATCATGGAAGTTGCAGAGAATGTCTGCGACAGAATAGGCATCATCTATCAGGGCAGCATAGTTGCCGAGGGCTCTTTGGACGAGCTCAGGCGACAGGCACGATCCGGCGAAGATTCCTCAACTTCAGGATCGAAAGAGACACTTGAGGAGGTATTTCTCAAACTCACGCACGAACAGCAGGAAATTATGGACACGATCAATTCACTCAGATCCGCTTTCTTTGCCGACGAGAAGACCACAGCTTAAGGACCGCACATTCCAAAATGAAACTCCGAGAAGCCTGGAGGTTGAGCAGGGTCCCCTACCGGGAGGTCGCGTACCGCTCCATTGAAAACAGCCGGGGCTCGAGCTCGGGTTACGGGCTACACGGTCAGGATCTTAAAAAACGGTTTGAGAGAACGATCGGGAGCGCAAGAACAAGCAAACTCGCTTTTGCGGTCCTAGGCACCATCGGCGCGTTCTTCCCGTTTCTGGAGTACTTCGTCAGTCCAACACCCGAGGCTCTCGTCAGCGGAATTTCTCTGAGCCTTGCGATCAGCCTCGCGTACATCGTGTTTTACTCCCTGCAGATCCTTCCATCGTTTGCGAGTGGTGAGTCATACGTCCTGCTTCGCTCGCTCCCGTTGAACGACCGCGATTTCTCTCTCGTGGCAATGCTCTCCTTTGTGAGGACTTTTGATTACATAGCACTGACGACAAGCGTCGTTCAAATCTGTTCGGTGGCATTCCTGACACACTCACTCGTTGCCACCGTCATGATGACCGCTGGCTCGATAACCAACCTGATCTTCGCAATGGCGATCGCCCTCTGGTTTTCGGGGATATTCTACAAGAACGTCACACGAGGCGGGAGATCACTGATTGCAAAAATCGGCCGGGCTCTCTTTCTGATCACCTGGGGAGTGGCCGCGATGAGCATCGCGTTCCTCTTCAATTTCATCAGCTACGCGCTTCCATACTTTGCAAGCGCCGTTCTTGGAGCAATTACGCAGCCCGTCGGTTTGATCCTGTCGGTGCTGCACCCATTCTCAATTGGGCTAGCGATTACGAACGTTGTCTATCCGGCGTTATACGTAACAAACCCACTTCCACCTCGAGAAGTCCTTTTGGTCCCGCGGGGTGTTCCTCCTCTACTCTCGTACCTCTCAACGTTTTGTTATTTCGGACTGACATTTCTCGTCGCGCGGCATACCTTTGAATCGGTCTCGCGGACAACTAGAGGTTACGGGCTAGCTACAACGAAACGACAGGTTCTCGACTTTAGACTGAAACTCCAAAAGCCACTTGCAGCTTACATCCTGAAGGACCTCCGACTCGCCTCAAAGAATCCCTCGCTCGCGTTCTTTTACGCAACCCCTCTTTTTGAGGTCATAACGCTCGCCGTGGTCACGGTTCAGTTCCCGCGAATGAGCGCGACCTCGATGATAGTTGCAACTGTTCTAGGTTGTTTTTTCACGATAATGATCTGCTCTACCCTGCTTAATACGGAGGGTGCAGGATTGGAGTACACGCTTTCTCTCCCGCTAAAAGGGAGGACGATCATAAATGCAAAGTCTCTAATTGCCAGTCTCACATACACGCCGGTTCCGATGGCGCTGCTGATCATCGGCCTCTCAAAACAGGTCAGTTCCAGTTTTACACTTCTGATCCCGTTCGTTGAGGCGGCATCCGTCGTGGCTGCGTGTACATTCCAGATCGCTTTCTTTGTAAAACCGAGGAAAGTAAAGGACGAGAGTGGAGTCCAGATCGTTCAGGCCGAGGGCTTCAGCATAATGGCCGCCTCCGACGTGAAAAGATTGATGCAGGCTTTTGCGATATCTTCGTTCATTTTGCTCTTACCGATAATCGCATATTCGGTTGCGTTCTTGGTCAGCTTGAACCACGCGCTATCGATCGGAGTCATGATTGCAATCTGCGCCGGCGAGCTTGGAACTATTGTTTCACTGGTAAGGCGGACAGTCAAGTAAGTGAATGATTTATTCTGTGCTTAAGCCAGGCCCCGCAACGAGAAGGTAACAGGAGAGCTCGTTTCAAGCTCTGCTGTGCGAAAATTTGCACGGTTGCGCGGACCGGCGAGAAATGGCATAATAAACCAATGATCTCAATGGCTTTAGCCGAGCAAGTACTCGCACGCGCGCGAACCGACCCCGACGGGGGGCCTATTTATACGGAACAAATCAACTCTTAGGGCGTATGTGCGAGTAAGAGATCTCAATGAGATAATCTATGGGGCTCCTTTTCCGATTGTTTCAGAGCTCTATATTCTCTCGTTCTTCATTATCCTGATGGTTTCGTACCAGAAGAGTCCAGAAAGGACTCCCGTCGCAACTACCCCGTATGCAAAGACGAGAAGAAGCGCAGATCCGACAGGTGGAGTAGGATCGTTCAAAGCGACCCTAAAGTTCGGTGAAAAGAAAACGACAGCCCATCCGACGAGAAGAAAAGTCGCGATGGTGGCGTGAAATGAATATCTCGGGATGAGAAAGCGTTGAAGGCGGACAAAGTGCTTGAGATACAACCTATCGACCGAATACTCTCCTTTCTCATCCTTAACGGCGAGCCCGCTTCGCTCCAGTTTGTCAAGATGGAACGATGCAACTGACGGGCTGGATAATCCCAGAGACTTTTGCAACTCTCTTGGGCCTATCGGGTCCTTCGACTTGACCAGGGATCGGTAAACTTTGAGCGTTGTTCCTGTCAGAACGTCATCAAGGTTGTCCCCCTTCTTGCTCCTCATATACCCCCGCAGAGGCGGTCTCTCGGTATCATCTGCTTCAATCTTGTACACCGAAATCTACGGGTGGAAAATTCTGTGCGTGTACTACTGCCTAGAACAGAAAAAATTCTTCCAAGATCCGGAATACTACAACGTAGGATTAAATCAACCGGGGAATAACCGGGAAATATCGATGATGTGGCATTGGCGGAATATCGGTTTTCGATTCTGAGGAATATTCTCGTGGCCGCTATAGTCGTCTCGGTGATAATCGGAGGCGTGTTTTACCTCACAGGTAATGTCAATCCTGGCTCCCCGGCCTCTACGACTTTTACAAGCTCTCACACGACTTCGACCTTAACATCCGGCTCAGTTTTTACCATCTATCTCAACCAGACTTCGCCGAATATTACCTCGTCCGAGTCTTCTTCGTCCCGTTCTCATACAAATCATACCGCCAGTTCCAATAATTCTGCCGGATCCACTGTGACAGTTACTGTTACAGCCACTCCGACCTTCTATAACCAGACTCTATCAACGAGTCAATTCAGCCAAGATTACTGTATCGGCAATTTCTTCACCGCCACAGATACCAGCGTCCCGACATCAGTTAACAATACTCCAGGATATTTCCCGACGCAATCAACCCCGTACGGACTGGCGTACGCAAGTACATCCAAAGAATTGTTTGTGTCAAATTCTGAAAGCAATACTGTCTCATCGATTAGTCTGCAAACTAACGAGACAACGGCTATAATCCCAGTCGGGGCTACACCTACAGGCATCGTCTTCGACCCCCAGAATAACAACGTTTACGTCAACAACTTTTGTTCAAACTCCACCTCAGTCATTAGTGTTTCAACGCACAAAGTAATATCCACAATTCCGGTAGGCAGATTTCCTATTTCTTTACTCTATGATCCCGTAAACAACTACATCTACGTTGCAAATTCGGCATCCCCTATGGGCAACCTCGTCAACGGGTCTCTCACGATAATTGACGGAAGAACTAACTCAGTGATAGGAAATATTGCGATAGGAGGAGGACCTTGGGGTATGGCGTATGACAACTTTACTAACGAAATATTCGTTTCGGACCACGCTGATGTTAGTCAGCAAAACTCGACTGTCACTGTAGTGAACGCGGTGAACAATCAAGTCATCAAAAGGGTCCCGATCGGTCCTTCACTCTTCGATATTGCATTTGATCCGACCAACAATCTCGTTTACACAGGAACGTGGACGGGCAGTACTGTGTACGTTGTCAACGCATCTTCGAGGTCCCTCGTAGACAACATCACAGTCGGAAACGTTTTATCCGGGATGGCTTACGACCCTAGAGACGGGAACGTTTACGCAACTAGCGTCGGTGATAACGCCGTTTACATTATTTCAAGCACGACAAACAACGTGATTAAATCGATTCAGACCGGAACTGAACCAAGGACAATAATCTTCGTCCCTCTCACCCAGATGATGTATTTCACGGCTGAGGGAGACAATGACATCTCTGCAATTGCGGCATCCTAAGATAGCGTCACGAAACAAGAATCAGGCTTGGAAAACGGTTTCCTGTCTTACAGGCGTTTCTTGAGAAAAGTTCCATGGTATGATTTCAATTCTCTGCCATGGAATCAGAAGTCCAGCTCAAGAAAGATCGAGACCATTCCTAGACAGGACAGCGCGATGCCGAAAATGAAGAAGTATTGTCCAGAGTAAAGCAAGATTCCGGCAGAGCCGAGCGACATATAGCTTCCAATCGCAAAGAAAAACAAGCCCAAGCTAGTTAGGAAGAGATTTAGCTTGCCTAATGAGACTGGAACAGTTCTTGAGATTTCTTCCTCTTCCAATTGCATACTCTTGGCGAGGCTTCGAAACCAATACGGTATGCTATATATCTGTCCGTGAATCGGCTATCCAGATTGGAAATCTATCTTTGCCACAATGCCCTAAATCGGTTCCGGATTATTGTCTGCCTGCTCTTTTATTTTCGAAAGGATTTTCTTTTGCGAGTACAATATTGCAGTCCCAATTGAAAGGGCTACCGAGGTCAGGAACAAGGGAGAGCTTGAAAGGGAGATGACGAATCTTACGATAGTGGAAGTCAGTGGACCTGAAAAGTCAGTGTTAAGCACGGTTTCCAGGGCTGATCCATAGAGGAAACCAACTGAAGGTATCCCTAGGAAAACCAGTGGATGTTCGGTGACGTAATCCATATACTTCGATTCAAAGCGCAATGAGGCACGCTTTGGCTCAATTATCACCGGAACAGGCGCGATCGTCGTTGGATATTCCCTCACGCGGAGCCCCTGTTGGTTTGCAAATTCCAGGACTTCTTTTTCCACAACAACGCTTCCCGTTCCAGCCGGAGAAATCATGGCGAGTGCACGTTTGCCGTATGCGCGGAACAGTGACCTTGAATCCACGATCCGTCCTTCGTGGCGAGCTCGCTCGACCGATTCACGGTCGTAGCTGGAGCCGATTGCAACGTCCACGTCATCTTTCTGAACTAGCTCTATCAGCCTCGATGCATCAGTCAGGCTGAATTTTGAATCAACGCCAACTGTAAGAAGTGCTTCAGCTTTTAGCTTCTTTGCGGCGAGATAGATGGAAGTTACGGCATCAGATCGTCCTAATTCACGTGGGTGTTTGATCACACGACATCCCATTTTTCTTGCGATCTCTTCAGTTGAATCTGAAGAGCCATCATCGCAAACTACAATATCTGCGCCGAGTGGGAGGAGCCGTACGATGGTCTTTGCAATTGCCTGCTCGGAGTTGTGGCAGGGTATGCCTATGATGACCGAGGATGTCTTTGCTTCGGTTTTTCTTGCAGCGCTATCGCCTTCTGCACCAGCGACCTCCTGCGTGGTTTGCGCTACCGCTGCCGCCGCGACTGCCTCTCTTGCGTCAGCGGCTGGATCTTTACGCCAGAAAAACTTCTCGGCTGGTGATTGCGACATGTCTCTTTTTTCTTCCCTGACAGGAAGAACTGAGAGATTGGATATCGGGATTGTGTTACCAGAAACGGAAACTCAAAGTAACATGATCGAAATAATCCTTCGCGATACATCGAACCTGAAGGAATGTGGAAACCACTATGCTCGGATAACCGAGACATTCGGATTATGGGTTCGACACTCGTTTCCGCGTCGTTGCTAGCTTTCTCAGGATAAGGACGCATATCGCAACTTCGAGAGCGATAAAGACCGACCAACCGAGAAGCTGATCATACGGAAGTAGAAAAACTAGCAGGAATCCACTCAACATCCCGAAAATCGTGGCAGTAGCTAAGAACGGGAGCTCACTTTTCCTCTCAGCATAACTCAAACAGAGTCGGCTCCCGTTCTTGTCCGTAGCGCCCTAATTTTCTAAAGCGAGACCCTTTTCTTCCAGTGCTTTCCTTATCTTCCAGGGATTCAGGGGCATCTCAACATGAGTGATTCCGCTGAAAGCAAGTGCGTCAACCACCGCATTCACAAACGCAGCCGGCGAGCCAACAGTTGCAGATTCGCCAACTCCTTTCGTCCCAAGAGGGTGGTGCGGGCAAGGAGTTACCGTCTTGTCAGTCTCCCATTTTGGAGTCTCTACCGCCGTTGGGATCAGATAATCCATAAAGTTCCCGCCGAATACATTGCCATCTTCGTCGTATTTTATCTCCTCCAGGAACGACGTGCCGAATCCCATAGTCAGCGCCCCCTGGATCTGCCCATCGACAATCAGCGGGTTTATGATGTTCCCGCAATCATCGACCGCGATAAAGCGCCTGACCTTGGCTTCTCCCGTTCCCCGATCGATGTCAACGACGCAGATGTAACTGCCGAATGGGAAGGTCATGTTAGGCGGATCGTAATAGTCAACAGCTTCTAGCCCTGCTTCTACTCCCGGCGGATGATTTGTGTATGCGGCAAAGGCGATTTCCTGAATCGTCTTTCCCTTCGAAGGAGATCCCTTTACGTAGAATCTTCCGCGTTCCCATTCGAGATCTTCTTCTCTTGCTTCCAAGAGATACGCCGCGATCTTCTTTGCCTTGTCTCGAATCTTCCTTGAGGCCATCGAAGCCGCTGCACCTGCTGTTGGAGTGCTCCTGCTTGCATACGTTCCCAGCCCATAGGGAGCGGTGTCGGTGTCCCCCTCTTCTACCGTAATATCTTCAGTAGGAATTCCCAACTCTTCGGCGATTATCTGAGCATATGTTGTCTGATGTCCTTGTCCCTGCGACTTTGTTCCGAACCTAGAAATGACCTTTCCAGTCGGGTGAATTCTGATTTCCGCGCTGTCGAACATTTTCAGCCCCAGGATGTCAAAGTCGTGCGATGGTCCGGCGCCCACGATTTCGGTGAAGCTGCTGATTCCTATGCCCATAAGTTCGCCCTTCTTGCGCTTTTCCTCTTGCTCCTTTCGTAGGTCAGCGTACCCTATCCTTTCCATCGCCTTCTTCAAGGCAGCCGAATAATTGCCGCTGTCATAGGTCCAACCGAGGACAGACTTGTAGGGAAATTTCTCTGCCGGGATGAAATTCTTCATCCTAAGCTCTGCCGGATCCATTCCAAGCTTGTGAGCGAGGACATCGACCATTCTTTCGACCACATAGACCGCTTCTGTGACGCGGAACGAGCAGCGGTAGGTGATTCCCCCTTGTGGCTTGTTCGTGTAAGCTGCATCCACTTCACAGAAGGCATTCTTGAGATCGTACGAGCCAGTGACTATGCTGAACAACCCCACCGGGAATTTAGTGGGATTTGCATCCCCGTGGAACGCGCCGTGATCGCTGATAGTCTTGATTTTTAGGGCAGTGATTGTTCCATCTTTCTTAGCCGCGATCTCGCCGGACATGTGAAAGTCGCGTCCAAACGCGGTCGATGGTTGGTCGTCAGAGCGGTCGTTTATCCACTTTACCGGATGACCGGTCAGGATCGAGCCGACGGTTGCGACGATGTAGCCCGGATAAACGTAGACCTTTCCACCGAATCCGCCGCCGATATCGGGAGAGATTATTCGAATTTTGTTTTCCGGAATCTTCGTGACGAGTGCCGCAACTGTTCTAACGGCATGTGGAGCCTGTGTGGTCATCCACAGGGTCAGATGTCCCTCAACAGGATCAAAGTCGGCGACGCAGCCGCATGTTTCCATGTATGAAACGTGAATACGAGGATAATACATATCCTGTTTCACGACGATGTCAGAGTCTGCGATTGCCTTGTCGGTTAAGGCGCGATCTCCAGCCTCCCAGTGAAAGATATGATTTGTCCCCTTGTCATCTCTGACGATCGGGGAATCCTTTTCCAGTGCCTTGAACGGATCCGAAACAGCCGGAAGAGGTTCATACTCGATGTCTACAAGAGTGACTGCGTCCGCAGCTGCATACCTGTCGGTTGCGACTATGCCGACGACCTCCTGCTGCTGGAAGACGACTTTTTCCGTGGGAAGGACCATCATATTGTCATATGCCAAAGTCGGAATCCAATCCAGGCCGAGTCCCTTCAGATCATTTCCCGTTATTACTGCAACTACACCTGGGAGGGCTTTTGCCCTATCAGTGTTGATGCTCTTTATCTTTGCATGTGCGTAGGGACTGCGGACGAAATCCAAGAATAGCATTCCGTTGAGCTTTATGTCATCAACAAAGTGACCTCGCCCGCGGATGAGCAACGGATCTTCCTTTCGCTTTATTGAATGACCCATTCCCTGAATTACAATTGCTGGTGCTACTGTCGCCATTCCAAATGCACCTGCGCTACCTCGCGGGTACCTCCACTTTTTGCTGCTGCCTCATCTTCTCCGCAGCGTATTGCACGGCCTCGACAATTTTCACGTAACCGGTGCAGCGGCAGAGATTTCCTGAGATTCCTTTTCTGATCTCCTCTTCTGTGGGATTTGGATTCTTCCCCAAGAGTTCAACAGAAGCGATCATCATGCCAGGTGTACAATAGCCGCATTGCAAACCGTGCTTCTCCCAAAATCCTTCTTGGATCGGATGAAGCTTCGCTCCCTGTGCAAGGCCTTCGACGGTCGTGACTGAACTACCGTTTGCTTGGACAGCGAAAACCGTGCAGGATTTTACTGCCTTGCCATCCAGAAGAACCGCGCACGCACCGCAGTTTGAGGTATCGCATCCGATGTGGGTTCCTGTGAGATTCAGGGTCTCTCTGAGAAAATGCACCAAAAGGAGTCTCGGCTCGACTTGCCCCTTTTGAGCCTGACCATTGACATTTACTGAGATATCCATCTTGTTTGTCATCCCCTACATGGCGCCTCCTCCAATCGCTCTCTGTCGGGCCCGCTTGAGGCCCCGAATCGTAAACACTTTGGTCATCTCCTTCTTGTACTCGGACGGTCCGCGAAGGTCAGTCGTGGGATTAGTTTTGCTGGCGGCGAGCTCGCCGGCTCTCGATAGAACTCCCGAATCATCAAGGTTCTTCCCTTTGAGATATTCTTCAGCTTCCGTCGCCTTTAGGGCAGTTGGGCCTACCGCGGTCAAGCCAATCCCTGCTTTGGCACACCTGCCGTCTCGCTCCAGTGAAAGTTGCACAGCAACTCCAACTATTGCAAAATCTCCGACTCTCTTTTCTAACTTCATGTAAGCTCCACCACTTCCAGCAGAGTAAGCCGGAACTGCAATCTCGGTAAGTATCTCGTCATGTGAAAGTGAGGTCGTAAAAGTATCCACAAAAAAGTCCAGCGCCCTAATATTTCTTTTCGCACCCCCGGGACCGACGGCTGTTAACACCGCTTCCATCGCAAGCACCACCGCCGGCAAATCGTTTGCCGGATCCGCGTGGCTAATGTTGCCTCCCGCTGTCCCTCTGTTCCTCACTAACGGATCCGCAATGTCCATCGAAACATCGTGCAAGAGGCCATATTTTGATTTCAAAAGTCCTGAAGATTCGAGATCGGACATTCTGGTCATCGCTCCGATCTTGAGCATGCCGTCAGCTTCTCGGATATAGTTGAGGCCGTCTATTCGATTTAGGTCAATCAAGTGAGATGGCTGTCCCAAACGGAGCTTCATCACAGGGATCAGACTCTGGCCGCCGGCAAGAATCTTCGCATTCTCGCCGGATTTTTGCAAAAGGTCTATTGCTTCTGGCAGCGTCGTTGGCGCGTAATACTCAAAGGAGGGTGGAATCATTTGGAATTACGCTCACCGGAAAACAGGAGCGGGTCTATTATAGTTATTCCAAATAGAGTCTCAGTTTTGCAAAGATTTGACATCTCAATCGCGAAAGAAACAATTTTCTAGAAGTTTCTCCCCTTTAAACGAACAACGTAGAACTATGACGGGACGAGTCAAAAATTCGGTGTAAATCCAAGGTGACGTTGAAAAACCCTGAGACCCCTGAAGACCTGGGATCTCTTTTTGAGAAGTCAAAGTATGTCGCCGATCCTCAGATCGTAATGTCCGTTTTTCTTTCGTTAAAGCTTGGGAAACCATTACTGATCGAAGGCGATCCCGGATGCGGAAAGACGGAGATCGCCAAGGTATTGAGCGAGGGTCTCGGGGCGAAATTAATCCGGCTTCAGTGCTACGAGGGCCTCGATGTAAACTCTACAATTTACGAATGGGACTACATGCGCCAGCTCATTGCAATTAGGATCGAGGAACAGAAGAAGATTCCGAGCGAAGAGTTAGAGCAAAAGATCTTCAGCGAGCGATTTCTTCTGAGGAGACCACTCTTGGAAGCTGTTCTTCATGAGGGAGTCGTGCCTCCGGTACTTTTGATTGACGAGATCGACAGGGCAGATGAGGAGTTTGAAGGCTTTCTGCTCGAGCTCCTCGCAGAGTTCCAGGTTACAGTGCCGGAGCTAGGAACGTTCAGGGCAAAACAAAAACCGATCATCATAATGACTTCTAATCACACGAGAGAGCTCGGAGACGGACTTCGGCGGCGTTGCCTGTATCTCTATGTTTCTTATCCCAGTTTTGAAAAAGAGCTAAAGATTCTACTCCTGAAAGTTCCCGGTATCGAAGAAAAGCTTGCGAGGGCAATTGTCGGAGCAGTCGAGAAAATACGTTCGATGGATGAGATCGTCAGAAAGCCGGGTACTTCCGAAACGCTTGACTGGGCAGATGCTCTTGTGGCCCTAGGCAGATCAGATTTGACGGCAAAAACTGCACAAGAAACACTGAGCTGTGTTCTGAAAAATTCTGATGAACTCGCATCTCTCTCGGGGGAGCGCTTGCAGCAGATCCTTCCAAAGGATGAGCGCGTGGGTTGAATCATGACCGTTTAGTGGATGGGAGCTCTCCTTTCGTCGAGCGTTTGGTGGAATTTAGTAACCTCCTGCGTGCAAATCAGCTCAACGTGACTACAGCCGAAACTATTGACGGAGCACAAGCACTGATGGTTATCGACGTCATGAATTTCAGTGACTTTCGACATGCGCTGAAATCCGCGCTTGTGAAGAGATCTGAAGATTACGAAAAATTCGACCGACTATTCGACAAGTTCTGGCTCACAAAGTTTCCAAACAGAAAGGATAACCCTCTCGGGCGGGTAACTCTGCCCGTCCCCAAGAAAATCGAGAGGACACTCCGTACCCAAGATCCGCGATCGAATCAGATCGGAAGAGGAAGGGTAACGGCGGGCAGCATGATGACATCGGAAGCTCCCAGTGCCGCTGACTCAGAAAGGAAGCTCGGAGTTTATAGTCCACTTGAGACAACCAGTCGAAAGAGCTTCGAAGATCTCAGCGTAGCAAAAGACCGGGCGCTCCTGAAAAGGTCACTGCGGAGTTTTGCGCGGGCGACTGCGACGCGTCCCGGTAGGAGGTTTGTTTCTTCGAAACGTGGAGCATTTCTGGATTTCAGAGGCACCATAAGAAAAAATTTGAGAAACGGAGGGCACGCGATCCAAATTGAACTTCGAGAAAGGAGGATCTCTAAACCCCGACTCGTCGTCCTCTGTGACATCAGTGGTTCGATGGATTCCTACAGCGCTCGTATTCTGAAACTTATCTACCACCTGAGCAACACGATCAGCGGAGCTAAAGTATTCGGATTCAGTACGAGGGTTGTTTCGCTGAATGATTACTTGAAGGGTAAAACATTGAGGGCTGCCTCGCTGAAAATATCCGAGCATGTTGATGTATGGAGCAGCGGAACCCGCATCGGATCGGCTTTGGGCGATCTACTCTCAAACTATTCAGGAGTCTTGAGATCTTCGACGATTCTGGTAATAATTAGCGATGGATGGGAGCTTGGCGATCTGGCAATTCTTAGATCTAGACTAGCTGAAGTTCGGCGTCGTGTTAGGGGAGTTGTATGGCTGAACCCGCAGGCAGACAGCCCGGATTATGTGCCACTGGCCGAGGGCATGAAATACTCCCTTCCTTACATTGATGTCTTTGCGGGATTGGAGATCTTCACGAACCGGTCGAAATTCAAGCGAGCCTTCAAAAGCAATGCTCCGTGGAACTGACCCAAGTTCATGCCGGTAACTGATTTATAGATCCGGGTCGCAATTCCCTCTCTAACAAAGAGATCTCCTACGTCTCACGAGATTTTGTTGAAACAGCTCGACCTCGGTTCTAGAGACATCCCTTTCGTAGTGGTTGGTGTTCTCAAGACCGATGGCCCAACTGCAATTAAGGCTGGAAACAAAGCGATTATCCTGGCTGATGGAACGATCGACGGCTGGGTCGGTGGACACTGTACTGAAAATGAAATTGTTGAAAATGCTCTCGACTGCTTGAGGACTGGCGATTCTCGTTCCCTTAACCTGACGACCTGTCAGGGTGGCAGGATGGACGTATACATGGAACCATATCTGCCCAAGAGGAAGCTTTTGATTTTCGGGCACGTCCCCATTGCCTCAGCGCTCTCGCGATTAGCTCACTCTCTAAACTTCAGTGTTACAGTAATCGACAAGAGTGCGAGCAAAGAAAAGTTTCCAGAAGCCAATAACATTCTGCAATCCATCGATCAGATAGATCAGCAGAGCATTTCCGGACAGTTACCACAAACTTTTGCCGTAATCGCAACCATGGGAGAACGAGATCAGGAGTATGCGGAGAAGCTTTCGAGGCTTGGAGTTCATTACGTCGGAGTGGTCGCCGGCAAGAAACGCGCCAGCGAAGTAATTTCTTACCTGCGTTCGACAGGCTTGACGGAAGACGAGATTTCTCGGGTCAGATCGCCTGCAGGGATCTACATCCGAGCTGTGACTGCCGAGGAAATTGCGCTCAGCATAATGGCTGAGATCACAGAACTTTCAAGAATGAATCGAGAGCCAGCACCGTCGTATGCATTTCACGAAGAAAAATCTTTGCAAACTGACAATGCAAAGTATGAGACCGACCCGGTTTGCGGCATGATGGTAGAGGTTGCGTCCGCAGAATTCATCGCTGAACACGAGGGAACTAGAGTGTACTTTTGTTCCGAGAGCTGCAGGCAGTCTTTCGAAGCCAGCCCGCAAAAGTATATTCTTAATCACAAACATTGATACTAGTTTTGTTAAGGTAGAATTCTCTTTGATCGAGCCGGCCGGCGAGGCGCATCAGTCGAGTATATATTCCATAAAAAAGCAAATCGATTTTCAATAGTGCCCGCTGTCTCTTGTCCGGTTCGCGCTTTGATTCTCTAAACTCCTTCATTAAACGCAGGCACCGACTAATCATCATCGCTTGGGTCATCGCAGTAGCGGTCTCTCTGATCTTCATCCCGAGCTTTTTCGGATCGGTCAGCTACAACGTCACTGGAGGTGTCGGCGGTCCCTCAAATACGGAATCTCAAAAAGCCGCGAACATTCTCGCGGCCGAATTTCCCGGATCGACGAACAGCACATCGACCAGCATTATTGTCGTGTTTCAGGGAGCTAACGCGTATTCTGAGGGCGTAAAAAACTCCGTTCTCGCGCTGAACTCCACTATTTCTGGAGACAGCGGGATTGGAAACTATACCGGAATGAACAGCGTGTACGGCACCGAGAACAGTCTTCTGAACTCGACCGTTCCAGCAATACTGCCTCAAGTCGCGAGTCTTGAATCAAACCTCGCCTCGCTCGACAGCTCGATGCATCAAGTTCAGGGTAATCTTGCCAATCTTAGTACAAGTGTATTCCAACTTCAGCAAGGGGTCAATCAAACGGCCCAGCTAGTTTATGGAATTCCATCGGGATTTATCCAGATCTGGCAGGGTGTTCAGGCTCAGGGCGTTACAAATCCATATCTTGCAAACGAGCAGGCAAATGCTACGATTTACAAGAAGACAAACAACTTTGGCGGGTCAAACGAATCAATCGCCTACTATAATGCATTTTACGACGCTTGGAATGCTTCGTTTGCGACTCTGCCAAACTCTACGACGCCTGCGCAAAGAATGTCGATGGTGGTAAGTCAGGCCGTATCAGCTTTTACAAGCGCTCCGGGAATAGACGCAAAAACCAAGCAGATCTTCACGCTTGTAGAGTCTGGTTTGAACGCTTCCAATTATAATCAACCTGAATCAATTTCAAATCTCACGATCTCCAGCATCGCCTCTAGCATTCCGTCTAAACTCTCGACATCGCTGGGAGTTTCGCCAACTACTCTTGTCCAGAAATTGTACAGTTTTGGGCCCTCTCCTTCAATGCAAGTTCTCTCAAACTACACGCAGTCGATTTTTGAGCAAAACCTCGCAAAGAATTCCACATCGGGTGTCAACTCAAACAAGCTCGTCACTTCCGCTTACAATCTGGGAGCGAACTACTCCGAGATGGCCCTCAGATCTCTAGCTTCAGGAATTGTCGGAAATTCCACGCAAGCTGCGTTCTCTGGCTCGCCGCTTTTTTCAGTTAACGGAACTTCACTGGGAAACTTTTTGGCCGCTCTCCCGGCTAACGCAACTTCTGCAGAAATTTCAAGGGCAACCAACTCGCTGGTTGCCAACAGCTCGTACAACGATTTCCCATTCCTTCCAACGAGTGCGATCACGAAAGATCTTGTCAGCAAGGATAACGGGACGATGATCGTGATTTTCAACCTCTCCAATCCGCCGAGTGCAAAAGAGATTGAACAGTTCAAGTCAGACGTTCACAACTCGCAGCTTTCCAAGCTCGGTTCGACCTACGTTACCGGTTCAGCGGTTATCTCGCTGGATCTACAAAACGCATTCACCCCCGCGCTATCGGTCACGATCGGCCCGGGCGTGGCAATTTCCATTCTGATCGTGGGGCTGCTGTTTTTGTCTCCAATTGCTGCACTCATTCCGGTGATGATGGGCGGCATTTCGGTTACGATTGCACTCTCGGCTATCTACATTGGAATAGTGAAAATCAGCAAGGGGAATATTACATTTCTTACGCCTACTCTGACAATACTTTTGATTCTTGGGCTGGCGGTGGACTATGCCGTACTCCAGCTTAGGCGAACGAGGGAGGAGAGAGCAAATGGGCTCTCGACCGAGGAGAGCGTGGGAATCTCCGTCAGGTGGGCCGGTCAGGCTGTACTCACGGCAGGAATTACCGTGATTGTCGCGTACATTGTGATGGCCATTGCCAACGTACCGCTCTTCAGCGATGTTGGAACTGCAATTGCGCTCGGAGTGTCAATTCTACTTGCTGCTTCTCTGACACTTCTCCCCGCGATCGAGATCGCGATGAAGGACCGGATATTCTGGCCGGGATTGAGGAGGCACATCGCATCAAAGAGGAGGGGCGGTCAGAGCCGGCTGGATAAGATCGGCAGAGCCACCTTGAAAAGAAAGGTGATAATAGCAACAGCAATTTCGGCGGTTGCCCTTGCTGCAGTCTACACAACTATCAATACTCCTACCGGCGCGGACTTTCTAAAGCTGATACCCAATTTTCCAAGCAATCAGGGACTTACCGTCATCAGTAACAGCCTGGGAAGCGGAACCATAGCTCCCGCGACAATCATCCTTACCACTCCAACGCCAATAGTAACGGGCAACGGTCAGTTCAACCAGACTTTGATGAATCAGATCGAAAGGATTTCAGACGCCGCCGCAAACACCTCCGGCACGGTCAGCGTGGTTGGACCGACGAGACCATACGGGAGCGCGTTTGACTATTCCAATCTGAACAACCTTTCCGAGCCAATTCGATTGCAATACCTGAACGGGGTATTGGGGCAAATCGGTAAAGACAACAAGACTGCCCTAATTAACGTGGGTCTGTCAAGCTCCTCGGAAAGTCAAGCGGCAGTTACGACACTTCTGAACATGGAAAGCAACGTCAAAGGTGTCCCTCTTTCAACTGGAGAAAGTCTTTACTTTGGAGGCGATACGCAGTCGACGTACGACAGCCAGGCGTTCCTCAACGCGCTCCTGCCTGAGGTTATCGTGATCCTTGCCCTCGCAGTTTACGCAATTTTGTTCATACAACTCAGGTCTGCGTTCACTCCGCTTCGCTTGATCTTCACTATTCTCTGCAGCGTAGCGTTTTCCCTTACAATACTCTCTGTTGTATTCTACCACCTGCTGAATCTCCCAATTCTCGACTTTGCCCCACTGTTCGTAGTGGTAACTATGCTCGGGGTAGGAATCGACTATGACATATTCTTCGTAACGCGGATACGCGAAGAAGCGCTGAAAGGGAAGAGCGACGATGATGCCATCGTAACTGCAATTGATCGTGTGTGGGTGACTATACTCGGACTCGGTCTTGTGCTTTCAACTGTCTTTGCTTCGCTACTAATTACCGGGATAGCAATACTCCAAGAAATCAGCCTCGCGGTCGCTTCCGCCATTCTCGTAGACGTGCTGGTCGTAATACTATTCTTTGTACCGTCACTCATGGGGCTGGCTCAGCGGTTAAACTGGTGGCCGACTAAAATCAAGAGAAATCAAGACTCGTCCGTGAAGAGTTAAAACTCCTTTATTCCAGTTTCAACAGCTCCCGCGAACCAATAAATACGGAATTTGGGACCTTTTTCGAATTACTCGACTTCTTGTCTACTACGAAAACCCATGCATTAGTGTCTTACAGCGACATGGAAAGAGCCCGCAAGAGAATTAGCGGGTACGTGTACAAGACGCCTCTTTATTCGAACATTTATCTCAGCCAAAAGTCGGGGGCCGAAGTTTTCCTAAAGCTGGAGTGTTACCAGCCCACGGGCGTCTTCAAGATACGCGGTGCCTTCAACATTGAGCTCGAAAATTATGACGCAATAAAGAAAACCGGGGTCGTGACTGCTTCCTCCGGAAATCATGGATTGTCGGTTGCCTATGCCGCAAAGAGGCTGGGAGTAAGCTGCAAGGTGGTGGTAACGACCGGTGCAAATCCCGACAAGGTGAGAATGATCAAACTTTACGGAGCGGAGGTGGTGGATGGCGGGGAGACCTCTGACATGATCATTGCGAGGGCCCGGGAGATTTCTAGAGAGTCCGGGCGATTTTTCATCCATCCGTTTGATGACCCTTCCATTATTGCCGGACAGGGAACTTGCGGGATGGAAATGCTTGAAGACAACGATGAATTCGACACGATCATCGTTGGCGTAGGAGGTGGTGGTTTGATTTCTGGCGTTTCCGTTGCGATTAAGGAAAAGCTTCCAAACTGCCGAATTGTTGGAGTCGAAGCGACTGGAGTTCCTTCGCTTTACGAGGCTTTGAAACGAAAAGAGATTTTTACAGTTAAAGATCCAAAGACGATCGCCGACGGCCTTTTAGGACAGACGACTGGCAAATTGAATTTCGAGATCTGCAAGAAAAATGTGGATGAGGTCGTGCTCGTAAGCGACGATTTAATGAAGGCGGCGGTGAAATCTTTGCTGCATGATTGTCACATTTTGACCGAACCATCTGGGGCCGCGCCGGTCGCGGCGATACTTTCCGGATCGTACAAGGTTGGAAAAGACGAGCGAGTCGGGTTGGTCATTAGCGGAGGAAACATCTCTTACAAACTGCTTTATGACCTGCTGAAAGACACTTACGCTTAGACCAAACCTTGTAAACTCTCTTTTTACTTCGAATCCCTGATTCGGCTAAATATCATTCAATGAGCTTATTTCGTTAGCTGTCTCGCGAATCCCATGCTAATTTCTCGAATCTTGGCCTAGTTCCTAGAGTGAATTTTTGCTTTTTTTAGCGAGGAATTGCTAAGGGAATCGGTGAAAGATTTTAGAGATTTTTTAGGTTTGGGGTAGAATTCTTGAAAATTCTACAGCAATGCTAAAGAAGCTGTACAGCCATTTCAACCTGTTATTCTATAACGGAAAAAAGGAAGCGGTGAGTACTGGAAATGTCAACAAAAGGGAGCGACCGTTCAGCTAGCAAGCCGACCACCAAGGGGTTACAGCTATGCCGGGCCTGCAACAAAGAGTTCACCCCGGATGCGTACTTGGATCACGTGTATGACAATCCAGAGTGTTACAAGCTATTCCTGGCTTCTGAGAAAAAGGAAATGTCGAAACAGTAAGGGTTAGGTTTTCCCATGCCTCTATAGAGGCGAGCCAACCATCATATTCACGACGATTTCGCATATATCGGAAGAATATTCTGCAATTCTTCTCAGACTTTCCAGGGCCAGACGCAGCGAGATCACGGCTTTGTTGTCCAGCCGGGACGATATCAGCTCCTCGGTAGCAAGCTCTTCCTCTTTTGCAACCTGCTTGAGCTTCAAAATCGCCTCGTTTGCCATCTTGCTGCTCCCGCTGTGAACGGCTCTCAGGGCGTTGTCGTACACTTCGCTAGATAATTTGCTCAGCTTCATGATATGCTCGACCAGCGAGGGAGAGATTTTTCTCCGGTCAAGCAAGATTTCAGATCCGGCTATCTGCGCGGCGTGATCGGCAATCCTCTCGATACTCTTTACGATCATCCTGTAGTTCATGCAATCTTGTGCAGTCGCGAGCCCAATCTCCTGAATCATCACCCGGTTATGCACGGCAAGGTTCAGCTGGCGCGAGATAAAGTGAGCAAAACGATCTACCTCGTCATCCCGGTCAATGATCTCGGTTGCGAGTGCGGTGTCGCTATTCGTGAGGGATTTCACAGCATCAAACTGCATCGAACTTGTGATGATCGCCATCCTGCTCAGAGCTTTTTTCAGCGGAAGATCGACGTTTCCATGAAGGCACTGTGCCAGTATGTTGTCCGTAGTTTCTTCGACGATCTCCACGCCGATTAGCTTGTGGCGAATGTGAGCTTTTAATTTAGAGCGGAGTTCGGGCTGTGGAGTCTTGAACTTCAGCCGCACGACATCGAAACCAGAGACGTAGTATGCGATAAAAGCACGAAGGATTTCGTCCTCGTCTTCCTTTTGACTGATCTCAATCACTCTCTCCGGTGTTTTCTCGACTCGAGTACCTGGAATGACGAGTAGAGACATGTCAGTCTGCGGAACCATGAAGACCTCGTCTTTAGCCTTGAGGCCGACGCCCTTTGCCCAATCGCTTGGAAGTGAAACCACAAGCGTAGATCCACCGGTAAGTTGGACTCTTCTCGTCTCACCACGATTCGACTTTTGTTGACTTCCCTGCTGGGCTAACTCCGTTTCCTGAATGTCTTCCATTTTTTCCGCTCCCTCTTGTTGTTGATTCATAGTAGATATTTCTACTTCCTAAATACTCCGGTGCGTTTTCGTATTCCGTCCTATATTTGACGGGTCTATATTGTGTCTGTATATAGACGATATATTATTAGTCGACTGCTATAGTCTCTATAATAAACGCTTATGCTGATTCTTGGCCTATTGTTTCACCCAACCGGGGGAAAATGAGAGGTGAATTTGATGAATCAGTTGACAAAACCTGTGGAAAAGAATGTAAAGACTACGGATTACGAGCGTTGGAACGAAGGTCTCGCGAATCATGAACGACTAAAGAAACTATTGCCATTTTTGAACGAAGAAGAGGGATATCTATAGGGCTCTCATAGTTTTGGATTTTGCAGCCCTCCCATTTTCGAGTTGGGATTTATTCTTGTGTACTTGGTTATACTAACACTTCTTATCAGGCCTGATTGAATCAGATCAAGTTAGACGTAACCTTCTCTAGTCAACGGATTAATACTGGCGCAAAAACTAGCTGAATTGCAGCATACTTTGTTTGATGCCAGCGAGTTTCTCTCACTCAGCCCGGAAATTCTTCGCGTCGCCGTTTTGGACGAAGCTGGTCGGGTAGTGAGCTACGCAGAATCCGAGAGGGGAAAAGAAGCAAAGCTTCCAATAAACTCCCTCGTTACGATCAAGGCTCTCGTCATTCAAGGACTTTCAGATGCCCTTCCGAAGGAACTGGGTACTATTCGATTCACGGATGTGGTTAGCGACAAATACCGGATGGTAACCATGCCTCTGGCTGGCCAGACCGTCATGTTTGCATTACCAATCGAAGTGATCCCTGATTCCATTTGCGAGGCTGCCATCAAGAGGTTCGGACTAAAATTCAAAAGATAGTGGAGGAGAGCGCCCTGAGTTTAGATACGACATCGATTTCTATCTTTGACATTACAAAGGCAAGTGCGAGAATACACGGCTATTCATACAGGACCCCGACGTACAGATCATTTTCTGAAGAATCTGCTTTTCTGAAGCTAGAATCCTTCCAACCAACCAGGTCCTTTAAAATTCGGGGCGCGTCCAACAAAATTCTATCTCTACCCGAGGACGTCATTGGGAATGGTGTAATTACCGCGTCGTCTGGAAACCACGGACTGGCTGTTTCCTATGTGGCAAACAAACTAAGCATAAAGGCGACAATCGTTCTACCTGAAAACGTCGTCCCGGAAAAGCTCGCGTGGATAAAGGCACTTGGAGCAAAACCAATTCTCTTTGGCAAGCAGCAAGACGATAGACAACGAAAAGCGATAGATATCCAGAAGGAGGAAGGGCTCGTGATGATTCCTCCGTTCAATGACATCGATATTATTACAGGGCAGGCGACCTGCGGACAAGAATTGATAGAGGATGTTCCCGATGTGGAAAGCATCTTCGTTCCCATTGGCGGCGGTGGACTGATATCGGGAGTTGCACTTGCGACCAAACTTGCGAGGCCGAGGGGGGATGTGAAGGTGTACGGGGTTCAGCCAGAAGGATCTCCATCGATGTTCGAATCCTTTAAGAAAAAAGAGCTTTCAACGATTGCGGAGAGCAAATCAATCGCAGATGGCTTGCTCGTTCGCCGCCCTGGAGATATCACGTTTGAGTTTGTGCGAAAGTATGTGGACGACATAATCCTTGTCTCTGATGATGAAATCCTCAGAGCGACAAAACAACTGATTACGAAGGAGCACGTGCTCTCGGAGCCTTCTGGCGGTGCGGCGTTTGCCGGGATGGTGAAATTCAGAAAAGAAGATCCTGAGAAGAGATCCCTGAAGTCAGCAGCGATTGTCTCCGGTGGAAATATTTCCACTGAACTTCTCCAAAAACTAATAGCTAGCTAAGCTAGCGCCCTAAAGTGGCTGTCACTTACTCCGTATCATCTTCTCCTCGAACTTCAATAATATCAGAATGAATTTGCTGATCGAACGCATACCCACCGACGCCTCTCGCAGCCTAGCAATGTCGCTCTTGTCCACGACCCTAAATAGTGGCGCAAGCAGCAGGTAAAGGCCAAAGAAGACCACGAACTGTAGAACTAAGGTTGCCAATGTCGGGAAGAATGAACTCGATTGATTAATCAGCCCTGAACCATAGGAAACAACTGCACATAGAGCTGCGACGCCTAGAGCTCGCAAACTCGCCTTGTAGTCTATCTGAGTATTCAGGTTTCGCTTGGTTAGATAGAGGGCAACTACTCCAGAGGCAAAGTTTGAGCAAAGAAGAGCTAGTGTAACTCCGTAAGCTCCTAGAAATACTCCGAAAAGAGGCGCCAAGGCCAGCGAAACCACTCCATCTGCAATCAGCGCAATGAGCGTAAAGTTAGTTTTTCCAATTCCGTTAAAGTACGGAACGAAAACTGATTGCCCGATTATTGTCGGGATGTTTGAAAATGAAATCAGGGCGAGCAGGGGGGCAGCGGGTGAATACCTAACTCCGAAGACAACGCGGATCAAAGGGACCGCTGCCGCAATCAAAAAGAAAATGAAGGGACTAACCGCATAAGCAACATACTTTACGGCGTAGACGAAAGCTTGGCCAGTATTCCTGTTCTGACCATGCAAGCTCGAGAACCCCGCAAACAACGATAAACTAAGTGCGGTAGAAACGACCGAAATGATTGCGGTAACACCCGTGGCCACTTGAAAATATCCAACTACTGCATCGGTTGTGACAATTCCCAAAATAATGATGACGTAATTCTGACCCGCGAAGTTTGCAAAGTAGGCCCCAATCTCGGAAGGTATTCCGTATCTTATCATCTCTTTTACGTCGGAAAAAAACCGGCTTCCAATTCGAGAAATGGAATCGGCCCCCCGGAGCTTGTAGATGAACAGGAAGGATATTGCCAATGAAGACGCCACTAAGACACTCAATACTTGGGCCAGGACCGCTCCTAAAACTGCGAAGCCTAACAGGATCAGCGCAGGCGCAACCGCAACTTTCACAACCGCCTGAGTGATGTAGGTCGCTCCGGCGGGCTTTGGAGAGGACCAGCCTACTAGAGAAGATATTGCGCATGAGAATGCTATCTGCCCGATCACCGCGAGCGAAGCGAGCTGAACATCCGAAACAAGCAAAGGTCTGTGTAGAATTGTATCGGCGATGAACGGAGACAGGAAATACGAGAGCGCGGAAAGTCCCGTACCTAGCAGCAAGATAAACAGAACACCGTTAGCGGTCTTTCTCCTAGCTTCGTTCATCTCGCCTCTTGAAATGTGATAAGCCGCAAACCGGGTTATGGCGGTATTAATCCCAACTCCTGAGAAGAGGATGAAAATCGTGGCGGGAGAGATGGAAAGAGTATACTGCCCGTATAGTTGCTGCCCTAGAAGACGAGCAACGATAAGGACATTGACAAGAAGGAGAACGTTGGATATCAGCGAGCCGCCGAGAAGAATTACGCTTGCTCTGACTGATTGTTTTGCGACTTTAGAGCTGGCGGAATCAGAAAAGGCGTACGTCCCTCCCAGTGCCATTAATCCGTGCTTGAAATGGGCTTTATTGCTTTGTTTCTCGGACAGTTAAGATTTCAATCGACTATGACATAGAATTTGGAAACCTAGGGGGGACTCTCTAAAAGATCTAGTGGGTCGAAGCCACCTCATTAGAGAAGACTCCTAAATCTCGAGATGTTGAGAGTCGATCGTACCGAGACCTCCCCAGTATCGATAGAACTCGCTTTGTTTGAGGGGTTCGGAGACCTTCTCGACTTCAACCCCGATTGCTTCCCTCACAGCCATCCAGATCACATTGACTCCGCTGAAAACACTAGCGATCATTGTCCCCTGAACTCTGGGATTACATTCCAGTACCTTGGGTACTCCTTCCGAATCCAATTTGAATTGAAAACCAAAAGCGAAGCGCAAACCCAAATCACGTGCAGCTTTCAGAGTATATTCCATAATGTCGCTACGGTACTCTAGAGAAGTTCTGAAGCTAATTCCATTCACTATTTCTTTTCGTAGCCGAGGAATCGCAACGGCAACATTCTTGCCGGCAAACGCATCAACCGAATACTCTGCGCCGGGAAGAAATTCAGAAACGATCAGCCTTATGGGAAAACCGGCGTCGTTAGTTGAGAGAATGGACACAAGCTTTTCAAGAGATATCTCAGCGACATCTGGCTTTTCTGTGAAAAACTTCTTTGCGTCCCATGAGGATTTTTCACTCAGGACTCGAAAGCCCCGGCTACCGAAGCTTACTGGGGGTTTTACGACGACCGAATTTTCAGGATAACCTAGCTCCCTCGCGGCATTTTGCAGTTCCTTCACAGAAGTAGCAAGTCGGGATTTGGGAGTCGGTATTCCGAGTTTCTCGCATACACCTGACAGACGGTATTTGTCATTTGCCTTTTCGATGGCTGAAGCTGATGCCACTGTGACTTTTGCTTCAACCTGCTCGAAAGATTTTGACAGCTTCGCGGTCTCCCTAGTGGTCTGGGGAATTATGACATCTATCGATTCAGACTGACAGATTTCATTGAGTACATTGACGTAATCCGGATCCTCGGGACGTGGGACTCTGTGAAAACCATCGATCCAATATTTTCCCACAACGTCATCTTTGAGATCAACCCCGATCAATCTCATCAAGACTTTATCCGAATTCTGTTTTAGGGCATAAATAGTCCCTCTCGTTCCCGGAGCTCCAACTCCGGTTATCAGGATGTTCAAAGTCTTGGGAAGATCGATTTTCTAACTCACCATTTTGTCCTTATTGTGTCGAAAGCTTCCGCATATTTTGCTTTGACCTGGATACCTCGAACTCGCGCGATGCCCGTAATGTAATCCAAAGTAAAGTACGGCCTCTTTGCGGCAAATTGAGTTTTGTACGCCTGCAGTGCCGCCCATTTTTTCTTTATGTGCCTTTCTTCCAGAGTAACAAAACCTCTGGTCGGGAAAGTTATGGTATTCCAGGGAAGCTCGTAGCCCCAAAGGGTAATTTCCTTGAATGCTCGCAGACCCTCATTGAAAAGCGTCTGATGATCCTGATGGAGGTCTTCACCCGATGGCAAAAAAACCATGTCCGGCTTTACTGATTTCCGAAGAGCGATTAGTTCGTCCAGGACCTCCTGTCTGTGATAAGACAATGTTCTTACTTCGTAGTTGAATACAGTGAGACGATCTTCCTTCACCCCCAGCATTGACATTGCCCTGTAGAATTCATCTCTCAGCGCGGTTTTTGCAAACCCCTTCGGAACTGACTTTTCGGCCGTTGAAAATACGGCGACGTAAATTTCACCGTCTTCCTCGAGGAATCTCGAAATAGTTCCACCACAGCCAAGTTCGACGTCGTCCGAGTGCGGCGCGAGCATCAGGAAGCGCTTGTAGTTTATCAAATGAGCCTGTTCAGTCTCGACGTACAAAAATACCTTACAAAAGTTTTGAGCTGCTTATCCTCGATTGTCATCCCTTTTAGTGCAACGGGATTGAGCTCTGCCGATAGAAAACCAACTAGCATGGTCACAGCTGCCCGTCTGCTTTGTGTTCCCCGTGCAGAGCTTAGCAGATTCACGAGAAACCTCAAGAAAACGAAATAGGAAGGAAACCCCAGACTGTACATCGCTCTACCCCAGCCAAACAGGTTTGTAGGGCGGAAAGGCCGTAGATGCTTGTATCGTACGTCCGGAAATAGCTTCACTTTGTATCCCATTTGGAGTGCTTTGTAAAGCAGCCATGTCTCCCATCCATAAGCAACCGGATATCGATTGCTAACTGAGCGCATATATGTCATCTTAACCAAGCGACCGCCACCATGTGGCATCTGGTCGCCGCCGCGGCCTCGGCCTGAGAGCCACTCGCCCGAACTTACGACAAGCTTGGAATCTTGTTCCATGCGTGAGATTATTGTTTTCGCGTATGCTTGTGAGAGTTCGTTATCATCCCCTGAGACCATCATGTAATCTGTTTTAGGAAGATTGGTTTTCTCTCTCTGGGTGAATTCTAAAGCGAGGTTTAGGAGTCTGGGGACCTTCCGAATATCCCTTGTTCTCGATCCAGTGTTCAGAACATGGATGTCGGAAAATATTTTGTTTCTAAGGAGAACAATGTTTTCTGTATCATCTGTAGAGCCATCATTGACCACAATAATGAACTTTGGAGGTAGTGTCTGATTGATGATGGAATCAAGAGTAGATCCGATTGTTTCGGCTCCATCTCTTGATACAATTGCACACCAGTAATCCTGTCCCACGTGGAAGACCACACACAATAAAGCGAAAAGAAAAGTGTCTCTATAGTCGGGATATACCACTTCAAACTCGGCTTAATGTTCTTTTGCCAGTGGAGACTACGACTCAACGACTAAACGCGCTAAAAGGATGGAACATTCTCTCAAGAATTGTTTATTGCCGAGCTTCCCGGATCAAATGTTTAGGGAAGAACCAATTTTGTCCGAGTCACAGCCCGCACCTAGCGATTCATCACAAAGACCTGTTCAAAAGAAGAGAGAGGGAGATTACCCGGTTTCTGAATCCTTCAAGGTCCTTGAAGGATATGATATTTACAGGAGCGACAAACTGATAGTTGCTCTTGTGGTCGTCGAAAGCGAATTTGGTCGAGATATGAGGCTTTACAGGTGGCAGAAAAGGAATGATGCTTGGAAGGTCGATCTTTGCAGGATGAGCGTCGCCTCCTGGCAATGGGAAAATTTAGCATCAAAAGCCAAGGAATTGATGGAAAAACACGAAATCGGCAAGAAAGGTAGACGACCGCAAGCAGTAGAATAGTAGGATCTTACCGGGGTCATCGGGTTTCGAACCGAATTCGTTCGTCGAGGATCAAATCAAATAGCGGGCGAATTCCAACCCTCTCCTAATGAGTAAAGATTCCTCGAAGGAAGAGCTGCCAAAAGAGAACGAAGATCCGAAAAAAATTCGTGCGCACGCCACTCCAATCTTTCAGACCTCCGTTTACGATTATCCGGATCTAGAGTCTCTGGATGACTATTATGAGGGCAGGCTGCCGGGAAGTTACATCTACTCTAGAAACGGCTTGCCGAACTCTCAGATGCTTGGAGAGCTCGTTGCTGCTTTTGAAAAAACAGAAGCTGGATTGGTCTGTTCTTCGGGGATGGGTGCGATTTCGATCGCACTTTTATCATCACTGAAATCTGGGGACAAGATCGCAGCGTCGAGCGATGTTTACGGTGGAACTACTACACTATTGAAGGAAGAGCTACCCAGATTTCGCATCGATACTTCGTTCGCAGATTCTGCTTCACTCGACGCAATGGAGAAAATTGTGAGCAACGGCGCGAGAATTGTCGTTGTCGAGACGATTTCAAACCCGACGATGAAAGTCTGTGATATTGAGCAAATCTCAAACATTGCTCATAGAAACGGAGCTAGTGTCCTTGTGGACAACACTTTTGCAACACCGTTCATTTTGAAGCCGGTTTTGTTGGGAGCAGATATTGTTATGCACAGTGGCACAAAGTATCTCGGTGGTCACGACGATCTGACAATAGGTCTTCTCTGCGGCACCAAGCAATGGGTGACTCGCGCGAGTCAGTTTTGCACTCGAGCCGGCGTGATTGCAGGCCCGTTCGATAGCTGGCTTGCGACGCGCAGTCTGTATACGTGGGAGTTGCGCGTCAGGCAGTCCTCGCTAAACGCTCTGAAACTGGCGCGATATCTGGAATCGAGAAATGACAAGGTTTCAAAGGTCTACTATCCTGGTCTTGAATCACATCCCCAACACTGGGTTGCGAAGAAGAGCTTTGCCGAGGGTTTGTACGGCGGTATGCTCTCGTTTGACCTTGGTGGAGGATATCACGCGGCGAGCAGGTTCGTTAGGGCACTGAAAAAAGTAACTCTCACACCCTCACTTGGCGGCGCTACAACTTCGATCTCTCATCCCGGAAAAACGTCTCATCGCTTCTTGGGTCGAGAGGAAAAAAGTCGCTTGGGCATAACCGACGCTATGATCAGAGTATCCGTCGGGATTGAAGAGTACGAATCAATCGAAAGGGAGTTCAACCGTGCTCTGGACTCTAGCTAGGTCAACCACGATTTCGCTATCAACCATTTCCCATTCAGCCACGACATTCGGTTAAGTGATACTGGGAAAGCTTTAGAACGGATTTCATAGAGTTCAAAGAAAAGCAACTAAGTGAAATTTATCAATTCACGGGTGAAAATATGAGGAAAATCGACGTTGCAGTATTGGGAGCAACCGGCCGGGTTGGAACCGAATACCTTGAGATGCTGAAAGATCATCCCTGGTTCCGAGTTACAGATGTGACTGGCAATAGCAAGGTCGGAATGAAAATAGGGGATGTCGCACCTGACCTCCCAAGTAACATAAGGTCACTTGAGATCAAGGAATCCGATCCGTCCAAGGTTAATGCTGATTTGATTTTTTCGCCTCTCCCGACCACCGTCGCAAAGGAGACCGAATCTAAATTTGCTGAAAGCGGGTTCAAGGTAATCACTGATGCATCCCCACACAGGATGGATCTAGATGTCCCTCTGATGATTCCGGAGATAAATCCAGGTCACTTGAAGCTTATTGAAGCCCGGATCAGAAAAGAAAAGGGGTTTATCGTTGCGACCCCGAACTGCACGACTATAGGATTTGCTATGAGTCTAAAGCCGCTGAATGATGCGTTTTCCGCTAGAAAAGCAGTAATGACTTCATTCCAGGCGCTCTCCGGCGCGGGTTATCCGGGCGTCCCTTCTCTTGATATTGAAGACAATGTGATTCCTTTCATTCCGGGAGAAGAGGAAAAGGTCGTCGCGGAGACGAATAAAATCCTAGGCGATGTTTCAAAAGAAAAATCGAGAATAGTTTCAAATTCAATCGAGATTTTTTGCTCCTGCAACAGAGTAGCCGTCATTGATGGTCATCTAGAATCGGTGTATCTCGAAACTGAAAGACCGATCAAAGACCCCGAAGAGATTTTGGACTCATTTAGTGGAGTTCCTCAGGAGCTGAAACTTCCGTCCGCGCCGAAAAAGCCGATAGTGCTCAGGAAAGAGAACGATCGACCTCAGCCCAGACTCGATCGAATGGAGGGAAAGGGAATGTCAACCGTGGTTGGCAGGATTCGACAGCATGGGCAGAAGACGATGCAATATCACCTCTTGACGCACAATACAATCAGAGGGGCTGCGGGAGGTGCACTCTTGACTGCTGAGCTCCTTGTGAAGAATTACGGAATTTGATTAGGCTTCACCTGTTTACCAGAAACAAGAGTTAGGGCAGCTTTGTCTTATCAGGGCCTTGAAAAGAAGAGGCAGTTTAAGCTGCAGTGCTTTTCTTGCAAATCCGAGTACAACCTAGACGACTATGGAAAGTTCTACCATTGCACGAAATGCGGAAACCTTCTCGAGGTAAAACGACTGCGGCAAAGCCCGGCGGAATTTGAAAGCAAGCTACCCGGAATCTGGAAGTATTTTGATCTGATTCCTCTTTGGAACAAGGAAAATATCGTTTCCCTTTTCGAAGGAGACACGTCTCTATTCGAGTGCAAGAACCTTGGAAGACAGCTCGGATTGAAAACTCTCTACGTTAAGTTCGAGGGTTTGAATCCGACCGGCTCATTCAAAGACCGAGGAATGACTGTCGGGGTTTCAAAAGCAAAGGAACTAGGTTACAAGAGAACCATGTGTGCCTCCACAGGTAATACTTCCGCATCACTCGCAGCTTACGCAGCAAAAGCCGGGATTCCTTGCATCGTTCTGGTCCCGAAGGGTAAGATTGCGATGGGAAAAATGGCGCAAGCGATCGCCTATGGTGCGGAAATATTTCAGGTCGATGGAAACTTTGACGATTCACTTCGTGTGGCGAGTGAAATCTGTGAGAGGGACAATACTACTCTGCTCTTGAATTCACTGAATCCTTTTCGGATCGAGGGACAAAAGACTGTATCTTTCGAAATTGTTGAGCAGCTCTGCGGAAAGTTTCCAGATTCCGTAATCCTGCCCGTAGGTAACGGCGGAAACATTTCTGCGGTGTGGAAGGGCTTTTCGGAAATGTTCGAGATCGGACTGGACAGGCTATTCCAAACAAGACTCGCCGGAGAAAAACTTCCGAGACTAATTGGCGTTCAGGCGGAAGGGGCCGCTCCAATAGCGCGTGCGTTCGAGTCGGGTCTGAAAGACAGGATAGATCCGGTACTCTCCCCACATACTGAAGCATCTGCGATTAACATCGGATCGCCCGTAAGTTGGATGAAGGCACTGGGGGCAATTTACGAGTCAGGAGGAGCGTCGTACGCCGTATCGGACGACGAGATTTTCGCCGCGCAGCGAGTGCTTGCTTCAACGGAAGGTCTTTTCGTAGAACCCGCATCTGCTACGCCTATTGCCTTTCTTGCGAAATGCGCCAAGGAAAAACCGGTAGAGTATGCAAGCTTGGAGGATTCGACCGTAGTTTGCATATGCACTGGCAATGGTTTGAAGGATCCAAATGCTCTATTGAAAGGCGTTACGCCGGATCAGATTCAAACAATCTCCGCAGATGCAACTTCACTTGAAAGAATTCTTGCCTGAAAAAATGACTGAACAAAAATACTGTCCGATATGCGAGAAAGAATCCGAAGTCGAATTCGTCAGCAAGCCGGATGTTGATTTGAAAGTCTGCAAGGTTTGCGGCTCCGCAGTCGCAATTCGGTACAAAGATACATGAATCTCTGATCTAATTTTATTCACTCGAAGACTTAATATTCAAATTTTGAAGAAGTCGAATCCTCGCAAGATCTGGATTAATTTCATAAGAAGTTAGTTGTTCATCTCCTTCGAGATTAGTGTCCTACTTTGGGACATCTACTAAACGAAGCATGCCGAGCCACAATACTCAGATGTTCAATATGCAACGAAGATTTCTTTCCCTCCCAAAGAGTATCTCCAGCGAATTTAGGAGATATCTCTTTTCAGCCTCTGCCGGAAACCTCGTCATACCATTTTACGCTCTCTTTGTGCCCCTACTTGCCTCGAGACTTGGCGCGAGTTTGTTTGAAATAGGACTCGTAGGCGGAGCCTCGAATGCAGTCTATTCGTTTCTACCCCTGATTCTGGGTCACTTTTCGAGACGCGCGCAATTGAGACGATTCTTCATTGCGGCTTCTTTCGTAGTCCTGGTGGGCGTGTCGATCTCTTATGTGCTGATCTCTAATCCGGTCTACTTGATTTTTGCGAGGATATTTGAGGGCGTGGGGTGGGCAATGCTTTGGCCGGCCATGGATATTGCTGTCAGCAAAGATGTTGCGCCCTCTGCCGATTCGAAAAAAACATTCAGTATTTACAATGTATCATGGTCTGGTGCAGCAGCGACAGGCCCGCTTCTAGGTTCGGCGTTGATTTTTCTTAGCTCGATCCGGATTGCTTTTCTATGTACGGTATTTATCATTGGGGCGGCACTCGTTCTGAATCTGGTTCCGTTTTTACGACAAAGGGGTCAAAATCTTGAAACCTCAGACTATGCGATCGGCCCCGTTTCCGGTTCCCCTTTAGATGCCAAGCAAGGGACACGATTAGGTCCTACATTAGGGATGGGATTTTACTGTGGTTCTCTGGCTCTCGTGGCAGTTTCTTCAGGAGTTTTGTTTACCTTCTTCGCGCCATATGCAAAGTCGGTAGGAATTCCGATCCTTCTTGTAGGTGTAATCACATTCGTTTTCGGTCTGGGTAGATTCTCATTCTACGTTCTTACAATCAATGAACGAATACGTCACGCCGTTCTTCGTTCCGACAAAAGAGCTAGAAACATGTTGATTGGATTAAGTCTGACTTCGCTTTCGAGTCTACTTGTAAGTCTGAGAGATCCTTCAGGACTCGTCTATCTTGCTGCCTATGCAATGGTCGGCGTGGGGATAGCAATAGTGCTTGCCATCGCGCAGACGGGTCTCATCGTAGAGTCGGCTCCAGGAAAGTTTGGGCTGGGTGCCGGCTTGTTCGAGTCTTCAATCGGTGCCGGAGCTTGTGCAGGGCCTATCATAGGAGGAGCTATCTCCGGTTCCTCCCTCGCCGTCCCGTTCATCGTTCCACCTTTGGGATTCCTAGTGTTCATAATTGCTTACCCTTTGCTCTTGCGAAAGACTCGATAGCAGCTTTTTTAGTATCGAACGGGCCATAACAGAACTGTTACTGCCTACATGTATCATCCTGATCCCGCCCGCGAAGCCGCCCGCGCGAGGATGACTCAAAAGGTCCGGATGGGTCAGAGAATTGCAATAGCTTCATTTTTCGTTAATGTGATTGTAGGGGTAGTCGAGGTTGCGGTCGGCACCCTCTTCGGAAGTCTTGCTCTCACCGCCGACGGCGTACATTCTTTCGTAGATGCAGTGGTCTCCCTCATGGTCTGGTTCGGCATAAGAGTTTCCCAAAAGAGGGCAGATGGCAAATTCCACTATGGATATTACAAGTTCGACGCGATATTTTCCCTTTTTGCCGCAATGATCATGGTTGCCTCGGGAATCGTCATCAGCTACACCGGTGTTGAAAGCTATCTAAAGCCCGTGGTAAAGCACGTATCTTCGCCATTACCTATTGTTGTTGTAGTCGTCTCCATAGTAACGGCCGCAATATTGGCTCAGGCGAAGGAGTCGAACGCAAAGTCGAGTGGGCTAGTTTCGCTTCGTACTGACGGTTACAATTCAATAAAGGATGCATCTGCCTCGGTAGTCGCATTCTTCGGTATTGCATTGAGTTACTTTGGGTATTACGGGTTTGATTCTCTGGCCGCTCTGATAATTGGAGGCTTTGTAATGGTCGCGGGATATTTTGCAATCAGAGAATCCTCCAATGTCCTCGCAGACGCGTACGGAAATCCTGAAATGATCGAAACAATCACCAGTATTGCTTCATCTGTTCCGGGGGTGTATTCGATCGACGATCTCCGCGTAAGGAGAAACGGTCCTTTTCTGGTTGTGGAGATGCACGTAAAGGTTGATGGCAACATTTCGGTCTTCGAGGCAGACACGATAACGCGAGAAATCGTAAAGAAAATGAGGGAAAATATCGTTTCATTAGGGCGTATTACAATAAAGCCGGAACCAGTGCAAAGGCTTCATTGAGAAATACAAATGACGAGGGGCAGACTACCTTCCCATTGTCTGGGAAAGAGATTTGGGGAGGACTTTTCTCGTTCTTTGAACATCTAGCAACTTTGTTTCATCGGTCGTTCTTCTCACCTCGATAACTTCCGCTAGAATCGAGATCGCAATTTCTTCGAGGAGAACTGAGTTGATATCGAGACCTGCAGGTGAGTGCACACTATCGACGAAATTCTTGCTAACACCCATTCGCAAAAGTTCCTCTTTCGTCGCTCTCCATCTGTTCTCGCTCGCAACCATTCCAACATAGCTAAGATTGAATTTTGAAAGATGCTTCAAGAGTGGGGCATCATTTACTCCACGAGTGACCAATACTACGTAAGCTCCTGATGGTACCTTGATCGAATCTATGTCGAGAGTATCATTAGCAAGATCAGGTTGTCCGCACGCTCCTAGTGGGTTGTGCTCAATTGTCTTGAATCCAATTTCTCTTCCGGTGTTGACGACAGTTCTCTCCAGAGGACTGTTGAAAGTATCTCCGAAAACCATGAGGACAGGACGCGGTGTATAAGCTTCAACGAGAATTTCCATATTTCCACCACAGTTTGTTTCCACGTGAATTTCATCCCCGTCATCCGAGACCGAGATCTTACCTAAAGCTGTCTTTGCGTCTTCCAAGAAGACTTTCACCACCCGCGGAAATTGAGACTTTATCACATCCAGTCCTACTCGAACAATGGGTCCTTCTGGACAACCACCGCCAAGCGTACCATATGCGATGTCCCCGTCCTCAGTGATAACCATCTTGAACCCGGGTTTCGCGAGAGTAGACCCTATTGTCTTAGTTACGGTTGCAATAGCAAGCTTACGGTCCTTCATTTCCTCAATTTTACCTATGAAATTATCATCCAATTTTCAATTCACTACTTTTTGCAAACTCGAGCATGATGTCTTAGTACTAATGTCGGATTTATCTGTTCCACATTGGGCCTTCTGATGTGAATCCCGAGGCTGAGGCGACACTATGAACTACTAGCCACAAAAATGGAAATACTTGTCAAGTACTCAGGATTTGATTGCGACCCCTGCACTAGGTAAACGGTGTAGACACCGTTGCCGTTTTTCTGCACAAAGCTCGCCAATGAGAATTGGATGTCAATTGAATTTCCGGAAACTTGCCACGTCGAAGCTTGCTCGGTCACACCTTCTGCAAACTGAAGGCATCTGCTGAAAAGACCGTTGCAAGATGGAACGATTCCGCCAAGAAAAGTACCCTGGTCGTATGAACCATAGTACTGCGTAGCCAGCTGACTGCTTGTCAATGGTTGCGTGGGCTGATCGTAGAATATCAAGACTGAAGTTGGATTAAGATTACCGGACGTGTTACCGGTAAGAGTAACTATGTTGCTGTTGTCAATCGGCGTCGTCAGGGTCGTCAGATACGTCTCGAAATCTTCCACAAAATAGACGTTGGTGGAATCGTAGGCAATTCCAATAGATACTCTGTTGTGAAAGGGGGTAAGAATGTTGTCGCGATGACCGTTCTGACAACACAGGGAATCGTTATTCATCATTTGCCACTCCAGAGAGTTTATCGCAGATTCCACAGTCGAGGTTGAGACAAAACTGGGAAGCGTTGTCGATTCGAAAGCTACGTTTTCTTCCACAAATCCAGTTCCGTTTAAGATCGAGTACCTCATGTAGGGTTTGTATCCTTGCGTATCCCAGTGGCTGAAATATCTATTCTGAATCATAGAATCCGCATGCTCTTGTCCTGAAGGAACGGGACTAAGCGAAACGGGAGACAGTCCTGCATCCGCTCTATCTTGATTTATGATCGTGAGCGAGTAATTCGCGAGTTGGGCATAGTTTGCGGGATAACTGATTTCAACAGTAGATCCGGCTCCAGCGTTTGAAGACGAATTTGAGCCTCCAAGTGGCGTTACAACGATGGTTGTCGTCGTGCCGCCCCCCGAAAGAAAGCTGCTTATTGAAACGGCACTTGGCAGAAACAACATAGCCATTATTATGGCCAATAAAGCTGCAACTATTATCGCGCCGAGAATTCTAGCCCACCTTCTGCCGCCCTTGCTGGGCTCTGGAAAGGGCTGGTATTCCAAATTTTTCACACGATTAAATTCTGAGGATCAAAATAAGGCTCAGAATTTTGTATTAAACGTTTAGAGATTCGGGGCTCAGTACCAGTAATTCAAGCCATAAGCTTGTACAGTAATATTACAGTAATCTTTTTAGCAAAAATCCTTGCATCATCTCGGAACGGAATTTGTCGAATCTCACTAGAGAAGTTGCAATCCTGGAGAATTATTGGGAGCGTCCACCTACTACTATTATCGAAAGTGAAAAATTGTTAGTAAAACAAACAAGATGCTCCTCGCTCCTCCATTCGATGAATTTCGGATCGAAATCAGAGTTAACAATTAATCAGTACAGGGGATGCTCTCACGGATGCGTTTACTGCTATGCTCCTTCTCTTATTCACGATGATCGAAGCTGGGGAGCCTATGTCGACGCAAAAATAAATGCACACAGCGTCCTCGACAAGGAGCTCGATCATGTGAAAAAACAGGTAGTGTTTGTTTCCAGCGCCTCAGATCCATACCAGCCTGTCGAGGCCAAATTCCAGATTACGAGAAAGGTCCTACAGGTGTTATCAAAGCATAGATTTCCAGTTTTGCTTTTGACGCGCTCCCCGCTGGTTTTGAGGGATCTCGATATATTGAAAAGTCTCGAATGGGTGCGGGTCGGATTTTCGATATCCTCTGCATCAAATAAATTCTACGAGCCCGGGGTCCCATCTATTGATAAGAGATTGGAAGCACTATGCAGACTCCGCGACGAGAATATCAAAACTTGGGTTTCCATGGCTCCCATAATCCCAAGCATCATCACACCTGATCTTGATAGGTTGTTCCGGAATCTGAAAGACGCAAGAATTTCTGCATTGACTCTAGGGCTGCTTCGTTTCGTCGGTTACGAGAAATCCAAACAAATGTTCGAAGAAAGGTCCGGAAAGCTAGCAGAGGAAGTCTTGGAAAACGGCCGATCTGTCTACAGGGAAATTGCTGCAAAAGCAAGATCTTATGGACTAGACACTTCGGGGGCGTCTCTTATTTGGGAAGATAATTCAGAGGGATCTCTGCCCTTAGAAAGTTTTGGCCGTTAATGCGGCAGAATCTTTTTCAAACCATCTCTCTGCAGAAAAATCTGCCGGGAGCAATTCGAGGACAGGAATCCATGCAGAGCCAGAAAGGGGGACGAGTTAGAGGTGCTAGCAGATTGCTCGTTCACATTTTGCTGGGAATCTATGCAGCGGTTCTCGGTTACGTTCTCTTAGGACTAATATTCAAATTCAACGTCTCCGCTGACATTTTTTTCGGTCTGTCTTTTGCACTTCTTTTCTTTACACTTGGTCAGTCAATTTACGAATTAGGAATAAAGAAAGCCATTAGCTTCCTTTTCATTACCGGCGCAATTGGTTTCCTGGCAGAGGTACTCGGTACAAACTCAGGATTTCCGTTCGGAAAATACTATTACACGGATTTTCTTGGCGAAAAGTTTCTGGGGGTGCCAGTAGTTGTCCCCCTCGTCTGGTTTGTGATCGCTTATCTCTGTTTTAGCATCGTGGTCGGGAATTTAGGCGTAGAATCTCGCAAATCGAGCGATTGGAGATTTTTTGCAAAAATTGCCTTACTATCCGCGTTCGGAGCTGTCGCTTGGGATTTCATGATAGATCCAATGTTTTCCTCGTATGGATATTGGGTGTGGACTGGTCAGTTTATTCCTCTGCCCGAACTGGAGGGAATCCCTCTTACCAACTTTGTGGGCTGGTTTGTACTCATCACCCTGATGATCTTGGTATCTTTGTACGCGATTCGGGGCATAAATTCGGAGAACGGACCCTCTCTAAGAGTGAGGCGGAATAACTTGGATTCCGTGATAGCTTACGTACTACTCCTCATTGATGGAGCTATTGCGAATTATTCCCTCGGGAACTACGCTGTTATTGGCCTCGGTCTAATTTCAATGCTCGCCTTCTTACTGATATCTTCCCATGGAATTCGCTATATGTCAAGGAAAGACGCTGAAACTTTACGAATAGCTGACGAGTCGAAATCAAAAATGTTGGGAACAAGCGAATGATGGGACAAGGCAAGGATGACGAGCATGACCATCTGCACTATCATGGCGTGGACAAAGCCGAAAAGCATCTTAGCGTCAGTGAGGCGCTCGAACTTTTTCTTTCTCAGATTAGGCCCGTCAAATCAGAAAACGTCTACGTGACCGATTCGAATAACAGAGTTCTTTTTACGGATATCACTAGTCCGACAAATCTCCCAAGGCTCCCTAGATCAACCAGGGACGGATATGCTATCAAAATCTCCTCAGCGCTGAAGGATCTTAGTGGTTCGATCTTCAAGATAATTGGAGAAGTCAGGATCGGAGTCATTCCAAAGCTAACACTCAATGAAGGACAAGCTGCGAAAATCGCAACTGGCGCGTTCGTACCTAGAGGGGCTGATGCCGTTGTGATGCGAGAGTACGGCGAGGTTCAAGAAGGATATCTCAAGGTTACAAGGCAGGTCAGAATCGGTGAGAACATTCTCTCTCCCGGGGAGGACCTGAAGAAAGGGCAGGTACTGTTTAAGGCAGGGACCAGAATGAGGCCTCACCACATAGCTCTTCTTTCTCTTGTTGGAGTGAGCCAAATCAGAGTCTTTGCGAAGCCGCATGTAGCCCTTTTTTCCACTGGCGATGAATTGATGAACGCTAACCAGAAGGACAGAAAAAACAAACGGATCAAAAAGTCGAAAGCTGCCACGAACGACGCTACTCGTCCGTTTCTTTCCTCGTTTGTCAGAGAGCTTGGGGGAGTAACCGAAGACCTGGGAATCGCGCGGGATAACTACGATGAAATAAGGTCAAGGATGATTCGGGGGCTGGAATATGATGCGCTAGTTCTCTCGGCTGGGTCATCTGTGGGAGAGCGAGATTACGTCACGAGATCTGCCGAATCAATATCTGGGTTAAATATGGTCGTCCACGGAGTCGCAATGCGTCCATCAAGTCCCACAGGCCTGGCTGTTTATCGAGGGAAACCTGTGATTTTCCTGCCCGGATTTCCAACGTCTGCAATCGTTAGTTTTTTCGTTTTCGGCCGACCATCGATTTTGAAGCTCTCCGGTAATCTTTCGTCTGAGACTCCAACATTCAAAGCTTCAATCGAAGAAGATTTTGAGGGAAAGCCTGGTATCACGCATTTTCTGCGAGTCCGGCTCGTCTTTGACGGTGAAAAATATAGGGCGACCATAGTTAGACCTACTGAAGCCCAGTACGCTTCCTGGCTCCACGAAGCAAACGGCATCGCAATAATCGGAAGAGACGGGAAAACAAAGCTCGCTCGAGGAGAACTCGTCCCAGTTTGGCTGATTGGTGATGTATAGCGGAGATGAACTTTTCCAGTTCGAATTTCGTTGATTCCTCTGGCGAATCAAAAAGGAAGAAAGGATTATCTTTATCCCCTTGTATTAACTTGATGACCGGAGCTTTTAGGCGAGAACTATTTTGATGACGACCGAAGACGAATCCTGCGAAAAGTGTGAGGGAGCAAAGCATGAGGGAAACTGTCAGACGTGCCTTTATTCGGAAGAAAATTCCCTCACCCATGAGGAAGCTAGGGAATTTACTTCACCCGGTTAGATTTTTCAGGGAGTCCTTGGTTTCCTCCTTCCAAGAAGCACTTAGCTAATATGCCCACGCAATCGTGGACATCTATACTACAAGGTTCAGTCCTTCGTTTTGCCGCCACTACCTATGACTTCTAAGGTTGAGGATCTGATGTCAAAAAAGGTGGTTACGATTGATTCTAGCTCAACCGCTTTTGACGCTGCCCGTGAGATGCTTGATCATGATATCGGTTGCATAGTCGTTCTAAACAAAGGAAAAGTTCTTGGCATAGCAACTAAGAGCGACATCATCCGAGAAGCAGTGATGAAGCGATTGGACTCTCAGAAAATTGGCGTCGAATCAATAATGTCGAAGCCAGTGATCTCAATCGAAGCTGGAAACTCGCTCTCCGATGCTTCTGAGTTAATGTCTAAGCACAACATCACGAAGTTACCAGTATTAGAGAATGGAGAACTCGTAGGTGTTATCACCTCTACGGACCTTGTCAGAAGGACGAGACCCAAGAAACTCGCAAAAGACATGATATGAATCCCCGAACTGACACGTTTATACTGCGGCACCTACCCTCTTACACCCCATGAGCAAGAACCTACCAGATCTTGAAATTGCTACACTGGCTGGAGGGTGCTTTTGGTGTCTTGAAGCTGTTTACTCTGAACTGAATGGTGTACTGAAGTGGGAATCTGGCTATTCAGGGGGTACTGTGAGAAACCCCTCTTATGAGGACGTGTGCTCCGGAGAAACGGGTCACGCCGAAGTCGTTCAGATTACATTTGATCCAACGATAATCACTTATCGAGAAATTTTGCAAGTTTTCTTCTCGATACATGACCCAACAACTCGGGATCGTCAGGGTCACGACGTTGGAAGCCAGTATCGATCCGTGATTTTCTATCACGATGACAACCAGAAGCGGGTTGCCGAGGAGGTGATGTCAGAAATTGAGACAACAAAAATTTGGGACATGCCAATCGTTACGGAACTGGTCCCGTTTGTCGAGTTTTTCAAAGCTGAGGAGTATCATCAGAATTATTTCAAAAATAACCCCAACCAGCCCTACTGCCAGATTGTCGTGGCACCAAAGGTTTCAAAATTCAGAAAACAGTATTTCGACAAGCTCAGAAAGAAAATGGAAGTTACTACGAGATAGCCGCTCCACCCATCTCGTCCTTGACCAAATTTAGCACAGATTCGACATTACTTTTTCGATCTTCCTTTTTTCTCTCTTCTGGAACATCGTTCACTATCGGTGGAACTTCGGCTAGTATGCTCACGTAAGATACTTCGTTTGCAATGTCGTCGATGACTGCAAGAGGAACAGAGTGACGGAGACTGTCTTCAAGCTCCAGGATACGCCTCTCGGAAGACATGTAGATATCTCTCGGGACCATGTTTGCGATCCTATCGAGAAGCTGGTCATAGTGCGAAATTGGAACGGTGTTTGATAGCTCGGTCCTGAGACGATCGTATTCATGTTTTGGAACCATGTTTTCGAACTCGGCCCGAAGCTGCTCATAGTCAGATCTTGAGACCATCATGGCAACGCGGTCCTCGAGCTCTCTGTTTCGTGATTCCAGGAAAGCGACCTTGTCATCGCTCTCTTTGATGATCGTCTGAAGTCTCTCGTGAAGTATCTTATTTTCTGACACAAGCCGATCGTATAGCTCATGCGGGACAGGGTTTCTGATTTCATCGGGCGACTGCGGTTGCTGCTGCCTCTGTAGATTAGCCGGCGGCGACTGAGGTTGAACCGTTGGAGCACCGGCGCTTTGTAAAGTTGGTCTAACATTCGGTTGTAGGAGATTCGAAGTAACATCGTCAGGAACACCTGCTTGTTCGGCCCTACCCTGAAAGGGCTTCAGGATTTTCGAAATAGGACCTGTCCTCGGCGCATTCGGTTGAGGAGTCGTCTGCGGGATCTGAGAAACCGCGGTATCCGCTCTTCTAATGTTTGTTTGAACTCCTGTTCTCTCACTGGGGGGAGGAGGAATTCTTCCTGAGATATCCTGAGTTACCTGATCCTTCGGTACCAGAGATCGAATTCTTGTCTGATACGCTTCGGCTTGCCTGATGTACTGCATCCATGTATTGTGGTCAGGAGCCTCGCTTGCAAGGACTAGGAAGACATCTACGAGTTTCAAATAGTGCTTTATCGCATCCTCAGGTCTTCCGGACTGCTCGGCATCCTTTGCCTGATCAGTCAGAATAGTCGCGTACTGTTGCAACTTTTTGTTTTTCTCAGGGTCCAAATGCCCAATCCTCCACGGATTTCATTATTTGAAAAAGGGAAAACTGCAAATTGAACAATAGAGTAGCCACTGGCTGGCCAGCAAATCTGAACGGAGGCAGTCTTTACGGGAACTGTCAAAAATAATGGCTAGATCTGTCGGCCGATATTGAGCCGGTTTTCCGAGTTAATTTGATTGATGAGATAGTTAGAGTTCCTTTACGTCATGCGGCATTGATTCCCTCAAGCCAACGTCGGTGATCCTCATGAACTCGCCATTGATGCGTAGTTCTGCGAGAGTCTTTGACCCACAATAACTCATGCCACTTCTGAGCCCTCCGGCAAGCTGTCGTATAACGCTGACCGCCCCTCCCTTGTAAGGGACGATCGCCTCAACACCTTCGGGAACGTAATCGATGAGTTCGAGCTCCTGATCATTCACCATCCCACCACCGTCCTGCTTCAAAGTTCGCTCCTTCGCAATTTGCTCCTTTCGCGCCGAGACCGACGCCATTCCCCTCGTTACTTTGTAACGAAAGTTGCCCCGATAAACAATCTCACCTGGACTCTCGTCAGTCCCTGCGAGGAGGCTGCCGATCATTACACTGTCAGCGCCAGCGGCAAGAGCTTTTGTAATGTCGCCGGAGTTTCTGATTCCACCATCTGCAATGAGAGTAACACCTTCTTCTCTCGTAAGCTCGGCACATTCGGAAATCGCAGAAAGTTGGGGCACACCCGAACCGGTAACTAGGCGCGTTATGCAGATAGATCCACTCCCCACTCCCACCTTTACAGAATCCGCTCCAGCCTTGATTAGGTCTAAAGATCCTTGACGGGTCGCGACATTTCCCGCAATCAACTGCAAATCCGAGCCGAGGGTTTTCTTTATCTTTCTTATCGCTTCAAGCGCGTGAAGGCTGTGGCCGTGCGCGATGTCGAGCACCAGGGCATCGACTTCAACTTCGTAGAGTTTTTTCGCCCGCTCAAGATAGTCCCCCTTTACTCCGACTGCCGCTCCGACCCGTAGTCTTCCGCGCGAATCCTTGCTCGCGTTAGGGAATTCTTTTCGTTTCAGAATATCTTTTGCCGTAATGAGGCCGACGAGCTTGTCGTTGGCATCTACGAGGGGTAGCTTTTCGACTTTGGTTTTCTCCATGATTTCCTTTGCCTCCTCCGGCGAAGTTTTCTTGGGCGCGACTACGAGATCGGATCTTTTCGTCATTACCTCGGTAACTTTGGCATCAGGGTCTTCAGCGAATCTTAGATCGCGACTTGTAACGATTCCCTTCAAAGTACCCTCGCCAGAAACGATCAGAATGCCACCCACATTTTTTTCATTCATTAGATTCTTCACAGCCCCGATAGTTGCAGAGTCGAGAAGTGTGTACGGATTTTCTATTATGATCGATTCCGTTCTCTTTACGCGAGTAACTTGCGCTACCTGGTCCTCGAGAGTCATGAAACGGTGGATGATTCCTATTCCTCCCTCCCTGGCAATTGTGATCGCCATCTCCGCCTCGGTTACAGTATCCATGTTTGCAGACACTATTGGAATGCTTAGTTCAATCTGGGGTGTCAGTCTACTGCTGGTTGAGGCATCCCTGCGCGAGCGAACCTCGGAGTATTTGGGAACAAGCAGAACATCGTCAAAAGTAAGCCCTATTTTCAAACCTTCGAGCTTTCCGTTCTCTTTGGAAGCTGCGTTATCTCCTGTCAATTGGCCAAACGAGAACGTTGTTCTTCCTGCTATTTTGGGTTTCTCGTTCCCGGAAACTAATCCATGATTAAGGAAGGTATCTTGATTTCAATTATGCAACGGCGCTACTTCACATCTTAAATATGGTCGGCCCGGACTTCGGGTAGAAAAAACTAGTTGAATCGATCTACTTCTCGAGACCAAGTCTCGATCAAGTTCGAAATTGCGAAGATCAAGATGACAGATCTCGTTCCTCACGAGGGAGTAATCGAGGAACACATCGTTGAAGTATGGTCAGAGGTGAAACGGGATGGGTTTCAGCTCAGACCAATCGCAATCTCTCGTCTGGATTATTTGGGCGACAAGTGGAAAGGGAAGTACATGATTCATGATGGTCATCACAGAACGGCGGCGCTGAAGAGACTCAAGTGTTTATCAATCATGGGTTCTATATTCGACTATACTGATCCGAGGATCAAGGTTTTCGACTATTACGAAACGTCAATTCCGGTTCCCAAAGAGGAAGTTGTGAGGCGAGCCACCTCGGGAATGGAAGTAACTCCAAGATACGACAAGCATTTCATCGACGTCAATGGAGTCTTGGAGCCTTTCCATGACAATGACTTGCTCGAGCCCCAGCTTCGGACACCGCTGTCGGAACTCAAATAGCCAATATCGCAACTTTCTTAAATTCCGGTAGCCTTCCCATTCACTCAAATTGGCTCTGGACATCGCCGTTATGCTGGCGGCCCTGGGTATTACAACCCTGGAGCTCGTTGAGGCTGCTGCCGTGGGACTGGCACTTTACGGCGATTCGAAAAAGCATGCTGTTTTCGGGTACGTCATTCTGGGAACTCTCGTAGTGCTTGTCCCGACGCTATTGTTAGGGCGAGCAATCGCTTTGCTTCCGGCAGTTGGAATAAGACTCGTCGGGGGCGTCCTTCTTCTGTACTTCGGATTGCGGTTGATTAGAAGCGCTCGAAGATCGGTTTTGCGGGGACGGGCAGGAATGCTCGGCGGTGCCGAAGAGCCACACGAAAAGGGTATTTTCTATACAGCTTTCTCGGTGGGAGCAATCGAGGCTTTCGAGGCTGCGATCGTTCTCGTTGGATTGTTGCCTAACAACTACGATTCGACATTGATTGGACTTGCGGGAGGTGTCGTAATCGTGGTCGTTTCTACATACATTCTGAGAAACCACGTCCGCAAGGTGAAACAGGCCAACATGAAGGTGATTGTCTCAGGCATTTTGCTCACCTTTGCTACGTTCTGGTTTGCAGAGGCTTTTTTCCAAGACTTGAGCGATTTTCTGCTGATTCCGCTGTTTGCAGCCTTCACCTTGCTGGTCTACTGGATTGCGAACAGGCCAACTCCAATTAAGGAGAAAGAAGCGCCTAGACTGTCCTAACAGTGGGAAAAAGTCCCTGTTTCACGGGCCAGACTGGTACTGAATCTTGCCCTAAACTGGGACAAGGTTTATAAGGAGGAGTGCACCCTATTAATACTTTCTGGGAATGGGTGAAAGATAGATGAGTATGGAAAATAGCCAAAACTTCTCGGTGGCGAGAAGGCCTCAGGGCGCCATAAAGTGCCCGAGGTGCGGAAAGAGTAGTTTGGTTCTGGATTCTAACACGGGAGAACAGGTTTGCACAAACTGCGGCTACGTCATCAAAGAGAACATTGAGGATACTGGCCCGGAGTGGAGAAACTTTGCAAAGGAGCAGGGAGAGGACGACAGGAGCCGGACTGGCTCACCTACGAGTCTTGCTCTGCACGACATGGGTCTATCTACGGTAATTGGACTGGAGAGTACGGACGCGTCTGGCAACGCCCTTCAATCCAGCATGAAGAGCCAGCTTGAGCGGCTGCGTACCTGGGACAGGCGTAGCAAGGTTCACGACTCGGCAGACAGAAACCTGAGACAGGCGTTCAGTCAGCTTGACAGACTCGCGGAGAAAATCAACGTCGGCGGACCGGTAATAGAAAAAGCAGCGTACATCTACAGAAAAGCAATGGAAAAGAAGCTCATCAGAGGACGATCGATTACTTCAATGATCACTGCATCGCTTTATGCTGCGCTTCGCGACACGGAGACTCCGAGGACTCTGAAAGATCTAGCTTCAGCCAGCGGCGTCAAGAAAAACGACCTCGCGCAAAGTTACAGGTTGATCCTGAAAGAAATGGATCTCCGAATGCCGGTGAGGAATCCTGCGAGATACATTTCGCGGATTGGAAGCAAGGCAGGTGCGAGTGAGCGAACTCAGAGACGCGCACTTGAGATTCTGAGGAAAGCTCAGGAGACAGGAGGTTCGGCAGGAAAAGATCCTATGGGTCTAGCTGCGGCGGCTCTGTACGTAGCAAGCGTGATGGAAAACGAGGCAAAAACTCAGAAGGATTACGCACAAGCAGCCGGCGTGACCGAAGTCACCATCCGGAATCGGTACAAGACTCTCAAAGAATCATTGAAAATGTAAGCGCAGTTGGTGTTGGTGAGAGCACGTCTCACCATCATTAACTTTACGCCTAAATTCATTTTTTCTTTTTTTTGTGAAATAAAAATTGCGCCCCGCAAGTTGGGAGCGAGATATTTTTCCAAATACATTTTTTCATCAGGGCTATTGAATCAGCTCCTGGTAGGACTCCTTTTCAAAATTAAAGTACTGGACTCTTCAATTCTAGGTTAGATTGCCAGAGACAATCACTATCGACGGAAGAGGAAATACGATTAGGGAAGCGATAACAGAAATGTGGCGCAGGATGCAACCGCTCGAACTAAGAGGGTTTCATCCAATTTCAGAAGTTGAGATCGTGGATGCGTCAAAAAAAGAGATCATAGAACACTATCAACTAACAGATCCAGAGTTCCAGGATCATCTGAAGCCCATAGAAAACAAGAACGACCCTAAACCTGTAATTCGCCCTCCGCACGCTCCCGAGGGAAAGGAGCACTATGCGTACATTGCACGAATTCGTCTCGAAGCTTGAGATTACAATAGAATATTCTTTTTTGATTCTGTAACTGGAATTCTCTATCTTGCTTGGCTTGCCAGTGAATCAAATTCGAGAGATCGCAACCTCATTACCGGAAGCGATAGAGCTTGATCACCATGGCATTCCATCTTTTAGAATTCACGGGAAAATATTTGCAACACTCTGGGATCCCACTCATCTTAATGTAATGCTATCGCCGATAAGAGTCCTGGAGGTCGTAAATGAAAATCCAACGTTCTGCACCCCATTCTGGTGGGGCCGCCAGATCCGATGCGTTCAGGTTGATATTTCGAAAGCAAAGAGGACGTTTGTAAAAACTCTCCTAACCGAAGCGTGGATTTACCAGAAAGAGAAGCGACATTGATCTACAGAGAATAATTTCAGGAATTCAGGAAATGGAAATAGTCGTCCTAGTCGGAATCCCGGGTAGCGGAAAGACGACCATTGCGAAGAATTCTTTTCCGAACCACAAGAGGATAAACCTGGACACGGTGCACACGAGGAGCAAGGAGGACGAGGAGATCGCAAATTCCTTTTCAAATGGAAAAGATTTGATCATAGACAACACGAACACTACCAAGAAATCGAGATCAAAGTATGTCCAAATGGCGAAATTGTTTGGAGTTCCGATAAGAGCCGTTTATGTAAAATGTCCTGTGGATATTGCTCTAAAGAGGAACGCCTCTCGAACAGGCAAGGAGCGAGTACCTGATAGCGCGGTCAGGTTCTACAATAAGATTATCCAGCCGCCCACTGTAGAAGAGGGGTTTGACAGCGTAGGCATCGTCGAGACAGATTCTACTTAGAGCGTTTCGCCGGCGAGCTCTTCATCAAAGAGATCATTCGCAGCCGCTCCGGGACCTCTCCGCCCTTTTTCAACCTGTCCATTATCAGCCTGTAGTATTTTGAATCGATCTCAGCCGAGATGAAGTGACGCTTCAGCGCAACGCACTGGGAGATCTCCGACCCACTCCCGCCGAACAATATCAGGACAACATCTCCGGGCTGGGTGCTCGCTTTTATGAGGGTTCCAGAAAGATCTTCAGGAATCTGGCAGGAGTGGAAAGTCTTCGTCATTCCCACGTTCTTTACCAGATCGTAGTACAGCCAACTGTAAGGCATTCGACCTGGACCGCCGTTGCTGATTATCTTCTTGATCCTTCGGTCGGTCGGATTTTCGTATGGATGCGCAACGTTCTCCTTGTAAAACTGATTTTCCTTTGATTTTGTGCAGTGCAGGATTGATCTGTGCGCGGTAGTAAGTCGTCTCGGGCTGTGACCAATGTTCGTTCGATAAATCCAGACGTATTCGTTCACATCAAAGAAAGCTGAATCAAGATAGCGGGTTCGCAGATATGCGTTGTTTTTGGGATAATTAATTATGAAGAAATTCCCGTCGTGTCTTAGGACCCTTTGACTTTCTGTGCTCCAAGAAACGCACCAGTCGATGTAATCTTCAAATTTTTTCGTGTATGAGACGTCATTGTATTTTACTCCGACATTGTAATCTGGATCCGCGTAGATGCAGTCCACAGAGTTGGCGGGCAGTTTTCTGAGGAGGTTTAGAACATCTTCGTTGAACACTTGGTCAATGAAGGATGAGAGCACGTTTCTTACGGCCATGGGGAAATCTAACTTCTCGTCTTTGAGTGAATACCTGACTCAATGGGCGTCTCTGGATCGTTACCCCACTCGTACCACGATCCCAGATAGTTTTGTACTTTATCAAAGCCGAGGAGCTTTAGGATCAGCCAGGAGTGCGCCGCTCTGTAGCCACTCTGGCAGTACAAGACAACCGTAGAGTGAGGGTCTAGTGATTCGTACAATTTCTTCAATTCAGGACGGCTCTTAAAGGTGCCATCACGCCTCAATGCACTTTTCCATTCCAGATTGATAGCATTCGGAACGTGCCCAGATTTTCTTGCCCTGCGGAAAGTACCGTCAAACTCTCCTTTGGTTCGGACATCCAGAACCTGGACATGTTTTTTCAGCAAGGACTGCAGTGAATCTTTAGTTGCCAGGACATCTTGATCAAAGTAAATTCCAGAATTCTTTCTCTCCCGCGGCTGCGGATCTTTAGTGGAGATTGAATATCTCTTCCTTCTCCACGCGTTCAATCCTCCATCTAGGAGTCGCGCATTATCGTACCCCAGAAAGTTCAAGAGCCACACGCCTCTTGCGGCATCATAGCCGCTGTTGTTCTGATAAAAGATAACTTCAGTCTTAGAATCTATCCCGAGAGATCCAAAGAGCATTCCCATCTCTTTTGCAAACGCCCTGATCCCTTCTTTGGAGGTGTCTATCCAGTGAAAGGCGTAGAGTTCCAGATTGAAAGCGCCAGGTATGTGTCCCTTCGCATATTTCCAGTAATTTCTCGTATCTATGAAAACGACTTCGGACTTTCCGAGAAGCTTCTTGGCTTCCTCGGCTGAAATTACAAGCGAGGAACTTTCATCCGAAGTCAATCAGATTTTCTTCCCTTTTTTCCGGAAATATTGAGCTTTTCCTCAACTTTCTTTTCCGTATCTTTGTGCCGCCAGAGGTAAAGCGACGCGATCGAGCAGTACGGATGCCAGTTCTTCGCAAGATCTGCAGTCTCTTCTCTCGTTGGCATTTCCGGAAGGGAGTAAATGTTCTGGATCGCTTTCCGAATTCCAAGATCGTCAACGGGCAACACATCTGGCCGGCCGAGGGTGAAGATTAACAACATGTGGATTGTCCAAGGCCCAATTCCCAACACTTCGTCGAGAGCTTCAAGCAACACCTGGTCATCCCTGGACTTTAATGATTCAAGATCTAGTTTGCCTTTCGCGACACGCCTTGACAGGTCCTTAAGATAACGGATCTTTTGAGGAGAGACTCCTGCTTTCCTCAGCTTTGAAATTGGTGTAGAATAAAGTCTTGGAGGTTCGATAATACCTCCGGGAAAAAGTGCTTTTACTCGTTCGATTATCGCAGAAGCGGCAGCCCACGCGAGCTGCTGAGTGAGGATGGACTCGACAAGCGATTGAAACATCTCCCCCTCAGGCTTGAAAGAGATTACACCATGCGTCTCAATTAGTTTGGCAAGTTTCGGATCGCTCTGCGTTAGGTGGTTGAGCCCTTTCTTGAAAGTGCGCCGATCCCCGATTGAATCCATCGCGGGTCAGTTTCTTTGGAAGCTTATTGTCAATTATGCTTGATCTTGGCTCTTTAGAAACCCGTAACCACTCCAGCCAGCGTAAGAAATGTCAGTAACAATTCAGGTCTGTGCCAACTGCAAGCACACTTTAGAAAACCAGTCATCGATCAAGATAGACGGGCTCGTTTATCACATCATTTGTCCGTGCGCATGCCACACCAGAGTAAAACCCTGGTACTAGATGGAAAAAGGAAGAGTCGCGCTACTCTTCCTGATCTTCGTCTTCTTTTTCGGCCGCTTGTTTTGAGGTAGACCTTACGAATTTTGTAGGCTTTTTGTCGGCCGGATCGGTAATCCCAGCTTCCACCACCATAAAGTTCGTGTCGCCGTACGGATGCATCGGACTGTCGATCATGATTGCCTTGCGTTCCGCTCCCGCCTTGCGCAGGTAGATTCTATAAGTCGAGGCATGGCCGATGATGTTGCCACCCGCTGCCTTCGTGGGGTCGCCGAAGAAGGTGTCCGGAGTTGCCTGCACCTGGTTTGTGATGATAACTGCGACGTTGTAAATCTCGGCAACTCTTTTCAACCTGTGCATTATTGCGTTCAGCTTCTGCTGCCTCTCGGAAAGCGTCCCCCTTCCGACGAACTCCGCCCTGTGAAGGCTGATGATGCTGTCAACGATTACGAGCTTGATGTTGTTTTGCTGGATCAAAGTACCCATCGCGCGAACGATCAGTTCAAGATGACTCGAGTTGTAGATTTTTGCAACGTGAATGTTGTTCAGAACTGATTCAACATCCATCTCTCTTGCCCGCGCAATCTGGGCAATTCTCTCCGGTCTGAACGTCGATTCGGTATCAATATAGAGAGCTGAACCATTCAACCCGTGTTGCTCCACCGGGAGCTGCGCAGAAACGCAGGTGGTGTGACAGATTTGCGTTTTACCGGAACCAAACTCGCCGTAAAATTCGGTAACGGACTGGGTTTCAATCCCACCGGCCAGCAGGGCATCGAGATTCTGAGAATATGTCGTGCATCTTAGCATCTTTGCCCTCCTTGCAAAGAGCTCGTTTGCAGAAACGAGATCCTTCTCAAGGTAGCCCTTTTCTCTCAATAATTTTTGAGCCTCAAACACCAAGTTGTGAGCAGTTTCCTCGGTGAGGTTCAGATTTTCAACCAGCTCGTTTGTGGTCGAGGCGGCCAGATCTAAAATAGTCGTGATTCCACCACTTTCAAGTTTAGCCTTAGTCGCTGGACCTACGCCTGGCAGGTCGCTGATGTCAACTTCGATAGCTTCGCTCATTGTATTTTCTATCTCTCTTTGGTTAAGAAAAGTATGATTACAGCATAATTACTGTAATTTTAAATGTTTTGCGGCTGAATTTCCAGAGAGAGGGAAATAGTGTTAGCTCTTTATCTCAGTGGGCTGCAGGCGGCGGATTTGCAGTCTTGGGTTGCGGCTGCCTAAAAGTATAGTTTTTCGTCGCGAGGCTGATCACGATAACGAGCACAGCTAGGGCAAGTCCCAGATAGAAGATGTAGTTGAATGCATCAGTTGACGGGAACGTAACCGGCACGTTCACACCGTTTGCTTTCACAAGCAGCGTTGTAGTGTAGGTCGCCATGATAGTGGTCGCGACAACCGGTCCTATTGCACCGCCGAGATTTCGAAGCATCGTATTGATTCCCAGACCAACAGCAACGTTGTCCCTTGGAAGCGAGATCGCGAGCATGTTGACGAGGGGAACGAGGATGCATATCGTCCCGAATAATGCGACAAAGAGATCGAGCGCGACCCAGGACGATGTCGACCTGTTAGCTAGAAAGAGGATCTGCCCCACTCCAAGGATTGATGAACCGAGTATGAGCAGAGGTTTCGGACCAGTTCTCGCGAGCAATCTGCCGATCACGATACCACCGATTAACATGCCAAGAGTTGAAGGCGCAAGAGTGAGCCCGGCCGTGACTATTCCTTCACCAAGACCAAAGGGCCGGGGCAACTGGGCATAGTAGACCACAGCGAAGAAAAGTAAGAACATTGTGATGCCAGAAACCATTCCGACCAAGTTTGCGACAAGGACGTTCCTAATCCTGAACAGGCTTAGTCGCATGAGCGGGTTCGCCCGCCTGCTTTCGAAGACGAAGAAAAAGAATGTCAGAATTGCGCCTGGAATGAGGAAGAGGAGCTCTTCGGCGCTCAACCACCCCAGTGTCGGGCCTTCTGTCAAGTAGAGCAAGAGCAGTGTTACACCGGCCATCAGGATAGCTGCTCCCGCATAGTCGACCGCCTTGCTTACGGCCTTCGCAATATCTTTCTGCAAAATCCTCGAGGCTACGACAAAGAGGATTATGCTCAAAACTAGTGCAGTGTGAAATGCGTATTGCCATCCAAGATCCTGAACAACGTACGAACCAATTATCAAACCTGCGGCAGCACCAATTGCAAACGTCCCTGAGATTATTCCCTGAGCGACTGCAACCCGCTCACGTGGGAAGACGTCGGTAATTATCGCGATACTGAGGGGGATGATTGCAAAGCCCATCCCCTGCAGTGCTCTCGCAAACAAAAGGAAGTAGATTGAGGGCGAAAATCCAGCCAGCCCTACTCCAACGATGTAGAAAGTTAGAGAAATCAAAAACATCCTCTTCTTGCCGTAAACGTCGCCGAGCTTGCCGAAGAGTGGAGACACAGCACTGCCTACGATGAGGTAGGCTGAAGTGATCCAAGAGGCTATAGTCGCAGTGGTACCAAAGTCATGCTGGATCGTCGGGACTCCAGGAATAACCATCGTTTCAACGTAATTGACCAGGAGCGCAACACCCGTCAGAACGAGAAGAATCCTCGTAGCGCTAGGGGATTGGACTGCGCTAGGCTTCTGAACAGGTGCTTCCACATCAGTCAATACGAGTTACCCGAAAAATAGTTGAGGAGTAACTACGGTTGGAGGGCATATAGAGATATCAGGCTGCCATCTCTGCTGCTTAAATAACCGGGCGGCGAGCGCGTTTTTTGTGAAGATCAAAAAAATCGAACCAATCATTCTCTATGCGCAGGATAAGGGATCGTACGAGTCGGAGCTTAACGTCGGTGGATACTCAGGGTTCCAGGTTATCGTTCGCATTGAGACGGACGAAGGCATTGAGGGTTGGGGCGAGTGTTGTACTGGCGGAGAGTACGGTGAAGCAGCGCTTGCCGTAAAAAATCTGATTGAAAGAGGATTTGTTCCAAGGATCAAAAATGAGGATCCTCGAGACTATCGAAAGATCTGGGAAAAACTATACGCTGATACTTCTTGGTTCGGCCGTCGTGGACTTACAACATTCGCCCAGAGTGGAATTGATACTGCTCTGGTCGATATCGCTGCGAGATCTTACGACATACCGGCCTCGAGGTTGCTCGGCGGAAGATACCGTTCGGAGATACCGCTGTATGCCAGTCTGCTTTTCGAGATGGACGATCCCGCAGGTACCGCCGAGAAGGGAGCTCGATACATCCGTGAGAATTATTTTGGAGTAAAGTTTGGCTGGGGGATGATTCCTTCAAAACCCTTCGGAGCAAACGCTGAGGCGGATGAAAAAATCGTCGCTACCATCAGGGAAGCTTTCGGACGGCGCGGTAACATTATGGTGGATGTCGGACGTTATGTAAACTGGACATCCGACTATGCCACTAGGATGGCAAAACGGCTGGAAAAATATGACATTTTCTGGCTTGAAGAAGCACTCCCGCAGGATGATATGGCGGGTTATCAGCGTCTCACAGCTTCGACCGACGTGACGATCGCCTTCGGAGAAGGACTCTACACAGTCTACGATTTTGCTGAAGTCATATCTCGCCATGCGGCAGATCTCGTGCAACCGGATGCTAGTAAGCTCGGCGGAATATCGGAGATGAAGCGGGTGATGGATCTCGCAAGAATAAACAACGTAAAGTGGGTCCCGCACAACTGGAGCACTGCGATAAACAGCGCGGCGTCCATGCAGCTTGTCGCCTCAGCTCCGGACGGTTTTCTAATGGAGTTCAAGCAGGAATCCAATCCGCTCGTTTCGGATCTCTGCAAGGAAAAGTTTCTGATCAAGAATGGAAAGCTCATCGTACCGGATACCCCTGGTCTCGGGATTGAGATTGATCAAAACGTTGTCGACAAGTACCGGTGGGAACCAGGAATGAAATAATCCTCTTAGGCATGAAAGGTCCGGGCCAAAGAAGCTCATCACGGGTGAGTCTTCTCTTCATGAATTTTCAGGAAATCCTTAACTAACGACCAGCCAGCCGGTCGTCCGAATTGAATTTTTCCAAAAAAACTGGAATAGCCCGCGTAGGGTTAATCATTGCTGTAGTGGTCGTTATCATCCTGATTGCAGGGGGAGCGGCGTACCTAGCGTTCAATGGCGCAAAATCAGCTACGTCAAACACCACTTCTTCATCCAGTTTCTCATCTAGCTCGTCATCCTCTTCTTCTCCAGCCACTTCATCGATCAGTTCTTCGTCTTCATCATCTTCTAGTTCTTCCTCATCATCTCCTACTTCTTCGAGTTCATCCAGCAGTTCGACCTCTTCATCATCTTCTAGTTCGTCAACATCTTCTTCGTCATCCTCGGGTACGATTCCTTCCACTCTTACCTTCGAAACGATTAGCACTCCGCAATATCTTGACCCAACCGTGGATTATATCGGCTATGACCTCGGAATTATGAACAATATCTACGAATATTTGCTCTGGTACAACGGCACCAGCGGAACTGAGATAATCCCGTGGCTTGCACAAAACTACACTGTTGCGGCTGATCACAAGACTGTTGATTTTGCGCTACGTTCCGGAATTAATTTCCAGGACGGCGAGGCGTTCAACTCGACAGCCGCATATTTCTCCCTACTGAGAGGTTTCATAATTGATGGTTCTTCTCCAACCTCCCTAGGTGGCTACGGTCCTGCGTGGATTATCCAGCAGCTTGCAAATACGAGTCTGAGTAACGTGTTGAGTGGAAAGGCACAGAATTACAGTGCTGCTTGGGTCAATCAAGTCCTGGCAGAGAATTTTGTCCATATTACTGGTCCTAGTACATTCGTCATGAATCTTCAACACTATGATGGCGCATTTCCATTCTTGTTTGCAACTTGGGGTGCACCGATTGTTGCTCCCGAATACACCATGCAGCACGATATTGCGACTTGGACAAGTGCAGGTTACAAGCTCCCATACCCGACGTTGAGCGGTAACGAAACCAATCAAATTACTCAGTACTTTGACGATGAAGTTTCGACCTGTGGAGTGTCGCCTACGGTGGGTGGCTGTGGAACCACTTACTACGACGCCTCATCGCAGGGTTCGATGGGTGGAACAGGAGCTTACACTCTTCAAACTTGGAATCCGACTACCAATCAGATAATCCTGCAGGCTAACCCTAACTATTGGGGCGGTCCTTACCAATTCATGGGTGGGCAGAAAATAACTCCGCAAATCAAGACAATTGACATCAATTTCGTTCCTTCTGAACAGACGAGGCTGCTCGATCTCGAAAACGCAGCGAAGACCGGGGGTGCACTCATTATTTCAGAGACAAATGACCACCTTTACGACGTCGCGAGCAGAACGGCGTGGTTGCAAAATGGAACGCTGCAACCTATAATATCGGGAATCTCACTATATGGTCCATATACGTCTCTAAACACGCAGACGATTGGCTTTAACGTCAATGTTTCCAATCCGCTAACTGGAAGCTACTATCAATTCCAGCCATTTGCAGATCAGCGAATCAGACTAGCCTTTGCAGACTCTGTTAACATTTCAGCAATTAATGTCGATGAAAACAATGGTTTAGGACAAGTCGAAACAGAACTGATTCCGCCGGGAGTCGGCCCGAACGGTGTTTACAACACTTCGATAACCCTCGCGTACAGTTTCAACCCAGACAAATCAGCGCAGCTGATGTTGCAAGCAATGGAGCATCCTCTTACTAGCTTTACAGATTTCAATGGTCACCCAGCCACCGCTGGCGAGTTCAACAACACATTCGGATGTGCCGCTTTGAACGCACAGGGAACTTGTACTTCGCCAGTGGCACAGACAATTGCTTTGAACTATGCAACGGGTGATACTCTTGGCGGAGCCATCTTAACCCAGATAGCTCAAGCGATGAACAACATCAGCTCCACCTACAACATGGGACTGACCGTAACAGTGGTACCTGAGCCGAGTGGCTCTCTAATCTCGGAAGCGTTTGCAGGACAGACCTTCTCCTACGATGGACTGGATTGGACTGCTGATTATCCATGGGCAACCGATTATGTTGGCACACTCTTGGCTCCGGGAGGAACGTGGTACGGGATCCAGCACTACAACTACACTATTTTAGGAACTTTGGCCAACGAAGTGCTGAATTACTCGCATGCTGGAGACGATGCAGCCCTAATAAAAGCCGCATCTCAGGCTGAGCAGTTCGCAAACAATGAAGTGATGCAACTTCAAACTGTCTACCCACTTTACTTTGCGGTGATGACGTCGAGCATTCATGGGTTCTTCTATAATCCATCTGGCCCATACTATGACGGAGGGGGCACGAACACTTTCTACTTCGCGACAATGTACTGACATTAAATGAGGGGAGATTTTTTCTTGTCTCCCTGTCTGATCTTTTTCCTTGCTAGGGAATCTTTAGGGCAGTCTTGAAAAACTCTAGTTCGCGATTCATAGCCTCTTCAATGTGGCGGGCCTGCCTGAAGCCGTGTTGCTCACCTTCGAATTGGACGTACTCAACGGATTTGTTTTTCTTTCGCATTGCCTCGACCATTAGCTCGCTCTGACTCGGCGGGACGACCCTGTCTTCAAGTCCCTGAAATATGATCAGTGGCGCAGAAACGTTTCCCGCATGTGTTGTTGGTGATCTATCTATGAAAAGCTCCTTTTCCTGCGGATAGGATCCGATGAGGCTGTGAAGGTACTGCGACTCGAACTTGTGGCAATCGAGTTCCCATCTTTCCAGATCGCTTATTCCAAAGTGGCATGCGCCTGCCTTGAAGAAATCGCTGAATGCAAGAGCAGCTAGAGTGGTCCAGCCACCCGCGCTTCCTCCGCGGATTACGACGCGCTTCCCGTCAATTTTTCCTTGTTTTGCCAGATTCAAGGCTCCATTGACACAATCATTCACGTCAACGACTCCCCACTGGCCGTTCAGTCTTCGACGATATTCCCTTCCATATGCACTGCTTCCGCCGTAGTTTACGTCCATCACTGCAAAACCACGAGAAGTGAAATACTGAATCATGTCTCGAAAGGCATTTGTTGAAGCGTGAGTCGGGCCGCCGTGAGCCATTACAACGAGAGGCGGAACTTCGTTTTGCGGTCCTTTGTATTCGGGATTGAGCGGTCCGTAGAAAAATCCGTGGGCTTCCAGATTGTTTGTAGTGGGAAAGGTGATATGTAATGGTACGGATGCCGGAAACTTTTCGCCGTTTTCTTCTCCAGGGGGCTCGTAGATCTTTTGCACCTTTTTAGAATCAAAATCGAAACTGAAAATTGCATTGCCTTCCGTTAGGGACGCAGCTAGAAAAACAGCCGACCGACCGGAAGCTTGGACATGATTTATTTCCTTGAATGGAGTATCAATCCTCTCAAGTTTTGACGACTCTATCACCGCAAGACTCCACTGACCGTCTTCCGCGAATGTGCAGATTATCTTGTCGTCAGGTCCCAAGGAGTAGGTCGAGAGCCCCAAATTCCAGTCTGGGTGACAGAAATCAGAATTCTTAGGGCAGACCGCGGAAATATCACTCCTTTGACTCCATCTGTAGATATTCCACCACCCGGTCCTATCCGAGATAAAGTATAGGTCGCCACCGTCTGACCACCGGGGCTGCGTCACAGACTCATCCAGTCCGCCCGCCAGTTTGGTTTTGTTTCGCAGAGATCCCTCCGAATCAAACTCGCCGGTCCATAGCTCAGACCCGTCAAACGGCATGTTCGGAAAGTTCCAGGTGATCCAGGCTAGTCTTGAACAATCCAGGCTGAGCCTCGGGTACGCGTAAAAGTCGTTGCCGGAAAGTAAGACTTTCTCGGTGCCACTTTCTAAATCCACTTCCACGATCTTAAGATCTGCATCTCTTTTCCCAGCTTCAGGATGAAGTTCCCGGACGCAGATTATTCTGTTTCTCACTGAATCAAAAACCCCATCTGCGTAGCGTCCATCAACTCCTTCACGAGTCAGCGGTCGCGGAGTCTGATTTGCCTGGACCGATTGTTTGTAAAGCCGCTGATCATCAAAGTTTGAAAATACCACAGAATCACCTGTGGTGAGGAACGCAGCGCCGCCGTACTCATACACCATGCTTCTTACGCTGAATGGAGGCGGAGTAATTTCAGTTGCGTTGGCCCCTTTGGTGCCGACCTTCATCAGCGAGTAGCGAGCGTTTGCCTCTCTCGGCCTTACCTCGACAAAATAGACCTGATCGCCGAGGAGTTTCAATTCATAAACATGCGCCCCGGAACCTACGCTTTTCGCAGAAATAGGAGAGCTCCAGCTTCCGTACGGCGCGATTGTCGTTTCAGTCTTCGAGGATGGGTTGTTTCCGCTCAATATCTCAAAAAGAAAATCCGACTAAAAGCAGTTTAAAGCCTGACGGAGAATTCAGATCCAGCAGAGAACTATGAACAACACGCTAACTGCCATCGAAGGACTGAGGGTCGGTCACGCGGAAAGCAAGTCCGGAACCGGATGCACGGTGATACTTCTGGAGCCAATGGTCAGTGTGGCGTATGAAGCGAGGGGTGGTTATCCAACCACTTTTGATACCGATGGGATCGACGTCGGGAAAAAATTTGTGAAAAGACACGCGATATTCCTTGCCGGCGGCGACGTCTATGGGCTTGACTGTCCTGCCGGAATCAGGCGGTACCTCCTGGAGCGCGGAGCAGTTTCGATGCGTGCAGGAGGGGAAATGCCGCTGATCGTCGGTGCGACAATCTACGATATGTGGCGGGCAGACATTTCAACGGTGAGCTATCCAGATCTTGCTTATCAAGCGTGTATCAAAGCTTCGTCAGATCCGGTCCCAGAGGGAAATGTCGGGGGAGGAATAGGTGGAAGCGCGGGTGGATTTGCAGGCCACGACAGAGCTGGCAAGGGAGGCACAGGTTCGTATTCAATGCCCCTTGTCGATGGAATCTTCGTCGGAGCTCTCATGATAACGAACTGCATGGGAAACATCCGGGATCCCGACAGTGGAGAAATTCTCGAAGGTGCAAGAGATGCAAATGGCAACTTTATCCAATTTGAAGACATGATTCAGGAGTACGTCCGTGCGCCACCGAAGAAGGAGAATACCACAATTGGAATCGTTGCGACAAATGCTGATTTAACGCACGAGGAGCTGATCAAAGTCGCGCAGATGGCCCATGACGGCTTTGCAATGTCAATCCGACCAACGCACACTACTTCTGACGGAGACACCATCTTTGCGGTCTCAACAGGCAGAAAAAAATTCAATGAGCCCCACCAGAAGATGCTTGATGCAATCGGCTATCTATCCGCTAGATGCGTTTCAATTTCGATTGCGAGGAGTGTCATGGCGAACCGAGCGATGAAGCACGATCGCTAATTTTGTGCTAGCCCGTCTGCGATCTTCAGCGATTCATCAAACGCCCTAATCCCCTGATCAATTTCCTCTCCGGTTACTATCAGCGGAGGAGCGACAATGAAATGGCTGAGCCAGCTTTGGACAAAGACTCCATTTTTCATCATCTCCGCGCCTATTCTGTCGAGGACGGAGGGTCTTCCTGCAAGTTTGTCTTCCGGTTCGAAAAAGCGGTCCTTAGTCTCCCGGTTTTTCACTAGTTCAACCGCCCAGAACAACCCGAGACCTCGAACGTCTCCCACAGATGGATGTTTATCCTTCAAAGATTGGAGATTCTGGCCGAGGTACTCTCCCTGTCTTTTCGCAGCGTTGATCAAATCAAGACGTCTGTACTCGTTAATAGCGGCAATTGCAGGGGCTAGTGTGATAGGATGCGCTTCGTAGGTGTGTCCATGTGCAAAGTAGTGACTTTCAAAATATTCGGCGATCTCGCCGGTGGTCGCAGTTATCCCGAGCGGAACGTAGGCACCCGTCACTCCCTTTGCTGTAGTTAGAATATCCGGCGTCACGTTCCAGTGATTGACTGCAAACCACTCCCCGGTTCTGCCCCAGCCTGACATTACTTCGTCAGCTATCAAGAGGACCCCGTGTTTTGTCGCAATTTCTCGCAGCCGCGGAAGGTACTCCTTGGGAGGAACAAGAACACCATTTGTTCCGACGACGGGCTCGACCAGGATCGCGGCCACATTTCCCTCGTTTCTTATCATGTGCTCGACATAGTTCGCTTGAGCTTCAGCCCTCTTTTCAAACTCAAAACCGAAGGGAGACCTGTACTGGTCCATCTCCGGTGCGAAGATGACTCCGTCAATTTTTCCCGCAGGCTCGACCGGTATCCTTCTGAAATCGCCGGTTGCTGCAATCGAGCCACCGGTCGAGCCGTGATATGATTTGTATCGCGAAATTATCTTGTATTTTCCGGTGTACAGTCTTGCAATTTTGATCGCAGCCTCGGTTGCTTCCGTCCCAGAAGTCGTGTAGAAGAATTTCTCCAGACCGCGCGGAAAGACCTCCAGAAGCAGTTTTGTGAGATCAGCTCTTGCATCGCAGGTGAAAGAGGGCGCGATGTATGGCAGCTTCCGTGCCTGCTCGCAGATTGCATCGATAACAGCCTTGTTTTTGTGCCCCAGATTCGAGCACATCAGCTGCGAGGAAAAGTCGAGATATCTCTTACCCGCGACATCGGTGAAGTAGCACCCTTCGGCATCAACGATGTGCAGGGGCTTCCACCCCCTTTGAAATCTCCAAGTTCCGTAGGTGTTTTGTGAAGTAGTCGAAACCACGCGGTCAGAAAATTCCTCTTGCATTTTACTATGCAAACATAAGAGAAACTCCGGAGTATAAGCGATTACTAGCCTTTACGCAATTTCTTTGATTTTGCGAGTAGTCTGGGAGGAAACGGCCTGCAGCCACAGTTTTTCGAATGTTCCGTATGCCACTTGATCCTCTGATCGTCAGTTGCGTGCGGGGGCATCTTGTTGGAGTCGTGCCATTCCTTGTTTATATTTGGCAACCTGCTCATCAGAAATAGGGGCAGCTAAAAAGATGTTGCTGAATCCTGTCCTGGAATCCGAGATGTGAGGAAAGTTACCCGGTAGTGAGGAAGATCGGGAGCTCTCCATCCGGCGGAAAGCTGCGCGGTCAGATGTACATACAAATTACCATAGGACTGTGCTGGCTCTATCGACGTCCCCTCGTAGTACTCATTCCAGGTTCCAACTATTATTCCGTAGGGGTTAGAGTTTTGGGCGATGCTCCATCCCTTTGAAAATGTCTGTCCGCTGTCTCTAGGAACGTTTGGAAACTGGACCTTGCCGTCGTTTGTTCCGTTGAATCCCGGCGAGGCGGTAGCAAACCAGAACTTTCCTTCGCTTGCGGCCAGGCTTGAAATGTCCGTGAACGTGGGATAAGTCCCGTTTAACAAAGGCAGGGATTGTGTCATGTAGCCGAGGTCAACGTAAGAAGCGGCGCCATCGAACACGTTGAGGTAATCAACATTCAGAGAGTCGCTGATCAGAAGTAGATTTGGGTAAATTGAATGAATCTCGACGGTCACGTTTGACCAGAATGACGGTGGCCAGTTATCCACTCCACTAAAAAACAAGATGTCCTTTCCACCAATTCTTGTGAATACATCGCTGCCGCCGTAAGCATGCATGATGTACTGGACGTCGCTTACGATCTGGCTTGGCTGGCTCTCTGGGTTCACGCCCTCGATGATCGTAGTCTCAAAGTACAAGGTAACCGTAAAGTCCGCAAATCTGGTCGAAGCCTGGTTCAACAGAATTTGATCGGTGTTGTCGGTAAAACTGTGGGGACCCCACCAGGAAGCGATGAACCCATTGATTCCGGCGGAGACTGCCTGCGATATCTGATGGTCGATTAGGGAAATGTTTTGAGAGTCGTACAGCCCTGCATTGGGAACGTCGGCGACTGAGAGCGAAGACGGGCCGTTGATACCGGAGTACCAGGCATCCTTGGTATACCAGCCGTAGTAGTATGCGAAGACCGGCTTTGAAGTGTAATATCTTCCTGTAGAATCAAAAAACATCGAGTCAGCTGAGGAAAGAAAAATTAGGGCGGCTGATGAGAAAATAAGGAAAATTGCAGCCGCGAGGAGAAACTTTCTTCTCATCTAGACTCCTCATCCTTTCCGTATTTATTGGGCCTTTCACTGATAAACACTAACGATATTCGGAAAACATGATCATGGAAATACGATCGAGATTCGTATTTTGGATCCGCTCACGCTAAATATCCTAGACTTGAAAAGATTCTGGCTTTCTGTATGATGTCTGCTCTAAAATCAATTCTGCATCAAGGTTAATTTAAGATGGACCAAAAAGACAGAAAAACTGCGGTCATGATCTCCGAAGATCTATACGAGCAGCTAAAGGAAATCATTCGGGAGACTGGATTTGCCTCTGTTGATGATTATGTCGGTTATATTCTTCGAACGCAAGTCGGCAAAAATTCCGAGAAACAGCACGGCGACCTTTCGGAGGAGGATACTGAGGTCGTTACTTCACGTTTGAAAGCTCTCGGCTACATTTAGGATCTTGGCTTGTTGTTCCTTCGACAATAGCAGAGAATTTCCATCCAGACTTTCCGGAACGGGAAGCTTTAGCATCGCGAGAACGGTTGGCACAACGTCGCGAACTGTTGGTGACTCTAGTTCTAATTTGGAACCGTAGACCAGGAGCACGCCCTCTCGTTGGTGGACCCCCTTCTTTGTATACAAGGGCTTTCCGACCAGTTTCTTTCGGTTCCATCTAAGCGTGTCAATCGCCCATCCGTCTGGAGCTTCTATCAGGATTTTTCCCGGGGCAAACCTGACAAACTTTCCCCTGTAGATCTTATCGGTTTCGAAGACGTTTTTCAAAAGTCCCTGTTTTTTCAAGTCTTCCAATTGTGAAACGAGAGTTTCCTGGCTGATGGTTGCATCCGAAGTTCTGAGCCAGGCGAGCGGCTCGTTGATGCTGAACGAGGTCACCTTTGATTTTTTCATCTGCCGATTTCCATCCACGACCATTCCTGATCGAAGCGAATTTTCGATCCTTTCAGCCAGTCCAGGAAAATGATTCAAAGTAAAGCGAAATACTTTCGTGGTAAAACCGGGCTGAGCCAGCGAGCCCCAATCAAACCCAAGCCACATGAGAAGCCTGGACGTGAGACTAGCGTTCAAACTCGTGTATTTTTTCTCGAGCAGCCACTCGTTCATGAAGAGCACTTTCTCGATTCGGCAAAAACCGTGATCCGAAAAAACGATCAGGGAGTCACCATCTTTCATCCTTGCCAGGATCTCGCCGAGCAACCTGTCCAGAGCCACATACATTTCGTCAATTACTTTGCTGTCCCCATAGCTCAGATGCAGTACGTCATCGGGAAGTCCTTCCACGATGATTGCGACGTCCCACTTTTCGTTGTCAATCATCGCCGCGATTGTCTTTGTTCGCAGTTCGAGATTTTCCAGGATCTTTGACGAGATCTTTTCAGATCCCTCGACGAAGATCCTCTCGGTCTTTTCCTCCATCGATAGATCGTCATAGTTGAAACCCCTTAGATCAAAACGTGAGCTCACATCTTCAGGAGTGTAGGACAATTTCGGAGCAAACCTCCCCGTGACAAAAACCCCGTTTATCTTCGGGGCGGGATGGATGAAAGGGATCCCGACTACCAGAGTTCTTTTTCCAGCCCAGGTCAGATAATCCCAAAGCAGTGGAACATCGGTCTTCCGCATGTTTGACGGGACAATTTTCTGCTCCTTTACTTCGAACATTTCGAAGATCCCGTGCTTTCCTGGATTGACGCCGGAGAAGATCGTAGTCCACGCCGGTGCGGTCACGTATGGGTAAACCGAATTCAGGCCGGCAAAAGACCCCTCTTTCATGAGCTTTTCAAAATTGGGGAGGTGAGTCCGGCTCAGCGTCTCCCGGATCGTATTCATTGAAGCCCCATCGAGGCCCAAGAGGTAGATTGTCAATTAACTCATCAATCTTGTTGGCGAGGGCTTTCTAGAGAAAGAAAGCCTGTCTCACGGTTAATCGATCAGCGGAATAATTTGACGTCTCTGATTTATCGATGCGCATTTTTTTCTTCGGATTCCTAATTGTGAATCTCAAACCTTACCTTCCTTTGGACATTTCTTATTAAGAAATTGAACCCCGAATCTGTTTTATCTGTATTCAACAACTCGGTATAATGAAGTTCGAATCATTCAGATTCGACATATGAGAGTCATTTTCACTTGGAAAGAGCTGCCAAATGGCGCGGTAACCCTGCTGCATCTGACAAAAGAGAATTCTCCAGAGTTCTCGAGGCTTTGAAACCTTCTAAAGAAGATGTATTTTTCGATCTGGGCTGTGGTTACGGGAACCCGTGCATCTGGATCGCTCCCAGAGTAAAGATGTCAGTGGGAATTGAAAGCCACTATTACCGATACCTGCGTGCGAAAAAGGAAGTCGAAAAGTCCGGACTATCAAATATCCGGATCATGTGGAACGATATAGAGAGCGTCTCTTACAGAAACGCAACCATTCTTTACTCTGTTATTTACGTGGGCTTTAGCGTCATGAAAAAGATCCAGAAGCAGACGGCTCCTGGAACGCGGGTAGTTCTATACGGAGTTCCACCCTATCCCTTGAAAACGAGAAAGTTGTTTGACAGTTTTCATATCATGAGGACTCCTTTTGAGAGGGTGAAAAACGAGGACGAGTTTGCCCAGATCTACGTTGGGAGAAAGAGTTCCGGGATGAAAGATCTGATTAAATCACTCGACCGAGAGCAAGCAAGCGACTTGAAACAGGAAATTGAAGATGTCGAAGAGAACTGGGAAAGCTTGCGTTAAGGTCTAGATTTCTTTCTTAATCACTCATGTACAGCGCGTTCTTTCCGCTCGTCTCTTGCACTTAGACTTCGCTCCAGAGTGGCGACAAGGGTCAGTCCCCAGACAAAAAGAAAAAGAAACCTACCCTGCGCCCTGGATTTTATCGGACTAATCTTGAAAGCCATTGTTTTTTTCGCTCTCATTTGTAACACACGTGCATTATCGTACTTAGGTTTGAACGGATGATTTGACGACCCGACAGGTTTCCAAAGCAGGAAAATGGCAAATATGGCAAGCGCTCGACTTCAATTTTCGAAAATTGCCAGGAGAAAATCAGCATCCGTAGTTTGTTCCAAAGATTGAAGCAATTAGAATGAGCTTCCACTCGAAACGCGAAATGGATCGATTTCAATTATTATCCCGTCCGCAACAATCGCAGGTCAGTATAGCGAATTTGGGGCGATCAATTTTCTTGTTGAAAATTTTTTCCCCGTCGTTGGAAACTAGCGGTTACGATCTCTTGAAATCAGCTCCATTGTTCCCTCTAGCTCGATAATATTGAAGATTGTAATCTCGAAGACTAGCTCCTCCATTAACTTACCAAAAGTTTCCAGCTTCGCCAATTTTGTTTCGGGGAAATACAATCGTGCAATGTGCTCCTAGGATGATTTCCGCTTGTGTCTTCACCTGAATATTCCTTTGAGGGAGCACAATGAGAGTTGCTATTCTCATCCAGGCCTTCGGACGCTTCGGCGGGGCAGAGCGCGCTGCACTCGTCCATTATTCTCGATTCAAGGAAGCGGGCAAGGACGTTGATCTTTTCGCAGACTTTACGGACAAGCACCTCTGGGCAAGACAGGAGCTGAACAAGATCACGTTCACGCCACTTCCGACTTCTCTCGGGGAACCAGAGTCGCTCACGCTCGTACGAGACCTTGATGAGTATGATCGGATCCTGATTCACCACCACGTGGAGCCGCTGCTTGCCTTTCGGATTGTCCGCTCGCTGGGGAAAAAGACAGCCTGGTACTCCGGCAGCATCTTCGAGCCCGCCTACTCGGATCTCCTTCACGGAGACGATTACCGAAATGTCAGTCTGACCTTTGAAAAGACCACAAAATCGTTCTATGGAAACATTCTCGGGAGTCTCGGCCTCACTTTTTTCCCGATCTCAAAGAGGATACTGAGAATCCTCGATTTCCAGACAGTGGCAAGGTACGGGAAGATCATCTCAAACAGCGAATACCAGGCGCGGTACATCAAGAACATTTACGGCCGGGATTCAGTCGTTGTTTATCCACCAGTTGAAAGCGGTTTGCTCTCCGCCGAGACCGTTCCGATTGAGGTCCCCTCGCCTTACGTGATGATGGTTGGAGCCTTTGTACCTTACAAGAACTTTCAAGCAGGAATCCGCGCGATGGAGCCGCTGAAGGACGATTGCTCGCTCGCCATCGTTGGTTCTGGTCTACTAAAAAATGAGTACGAGACACTAGCATCAAAACTCGGGATAAAGCTCCACATCTTCTACGGGTCAAACGATTCGATTATGCACAGCCTCTACGCTGGCGCCAGTTTTCTGATACATCCTTCCCTGTTCGAAGGATTTGGTTTCATCCCGGCCGAGGCGGCGTTGCACAAGAAGGCTACCATCCTTACGACGCGAAGCGGTGTGAAGGAACTGCTCGTGGACGAGGAGAGCTCGTACCTCTGCGATCCCACTGACGTTCCATTGATGCAGCAGCGCGCCAAACATCTTGCAGATAGTCCTTCTTCTGCTACGCAGATGGGTGCCAGAGCGTATGATTCAATCCATGATCTGAGTACAGCAAATCAGTCGATGGCAGTTTGGGAGGAGCTCGAGCGTTGGAACTGAAGGAAAAATTCTCGGGATTGAAAGGATACGTCTTCGGACTATCCGCGGGAAAGAAAATTGTCTGCTCCATAGTATTGATCGGAGTGCTCCTCACTATCGGGCTATCGGGTGCGGTCCCTCCGCAGAACCTGCAGGTCGTCAACGGTCAGCAATACCTTTCAAATATCTATGCAGAGCCGACGAGCGCGACCATAGGTTACCGAGACAACTCTCCTACCATTTGGAATCTTTCGGGAGGATCTTCACCTGGTACAACGGCGCAACTAAACTCGCCGGCAACTGTCAACTTTTCCGGATTCTTCCAGCCGAGCTCGACAGTTTCAACCGCCCAGATAACAAGAAAAATCTCTGTCAATGTTAGGGCGGATCCAATTCTCTTCATGCAGGTCGAGGTAACGCAGGGACTTGGTTATGGTATCAGGTTCTTTACTTCCAGCGATGGAAATACGATCCCAATATGGAACAACTCCGACATATTAAATCACAGGATCGGAACGGGTGCGGTTGAAAACATTCAGGCAAATATCCAGGACCTTGCATTGCAAAATACCGGGAAGACAATCCAGGTGATCTCGCAGATCCAGATCTACGTTGAGCGACACGCCACTAACGCGACTACCCCTTTTAGCCTCATGCTTCAGAACATGGAATTTTTGAATTACAAACTCGTGACGTATCAAAATGGGACGTCTTACCACTCCGTCTATCTTTCCTTCAGCAAGCTGCCCACGGCCGGAAACTCCTCGTGGACTCTCAACAAGATAGATCTCGGATTGAAAATTGAAGCAACCCCGAATGCCGCTTACGAGATCTACCAGCTCAACGGATCAAAATCTCTGCCTGGCTCGCTATACCACTACAGCCCGACTATTTCTTCATACGACTACTCTTTGTATCCAAAGGGGAACCCGGTCGTGTTTACCGATTCCCTCCCACCTACCCACGGCTATACAATAGCGATTGTTGCCCAAACCGGATCACTGAGCAACGTTTCAGTAAATAGTGTGAATTTCGTGTTCACACCCGCGCAGAACTTTTCCTCGCCTGCAATCACCCGGGCAACGGTCGCAGCCCAGGGTTCGTTCTGGTACGGTTATCTCATTTTCTTCCTCTTTGTAGCGCCCATTTCACTTGCATTTTTCCTCTACAACAGGTTCAGAAATGACGACGAAGATTTCAAGCCCTGGCAGATTCTGGTAGCAGTTTCTGTCGGGGTCATCTGCAGGCTTGCCCTTGCGCCGGTAGCAGCTCAGCCCTTCGACATCAACGTTTATGCAACTTCGGCGAGGGGTTGGTTTGAATTTGGTTCCCCCGGGACATCACTCGGCCCTACTCTTCCTTTCACCTTCTTCCTCTACTGGGTGCCTTACTCGTTTTACGCGCTCCTTTTGAAACTTGGTTTCCAGGACTTTTTCATCCTCGGACATCAAACCGGCTTTTTCGAATCAATTTTTCTGAAAGCGTTTCCAATTACAGCGGATCTTTTTGTTTGCTATCTGATCACGAAGTTCAACCCCGGCAAAGTCGGAAAACTATTTGCGTTCTTTTACTTGCTGAATCCGCTTTCGATTTACGTCTCGTCCGTGTGGGGACAGTACGAGGCTAGCACCGTCTCCTTCATAGTTCTCGGGTTTGCGTTTCTATTCCGAAAGGGAGATGACGAAATGCATGGAAGGTGGCCGTTGAACGATCTCAAGGCGTCGATTGCGTTCACCGTTTCTGCAATGATCGAACTCGTCGGATTGATCCCGCTTGCATTTGTTCTTCTGAAAACCATCTTTACGCGGCCATTCAAACTGACAACAATTCTTGCCCTGCTCGCCCCGCTCGTGCTTCTTGCGGTCTATCCGCCGGAGTTTCACCTGATCTATCTGATTGCTGCGGCGGCGGTAGGGGCCTCTTCCGTATTGCTACTTGCACAACCACACACGCCCTACACATTAATGTCGAACTTTCCGCAGCTTGCGGCCCTTCATCCGCTGGTTCTTCTTCTCGCTGGGCTCGCGGTGGTTTTTGTAATCAGAAAGAAGTTCGACCTGCAGAGCATTGTGACTTACACGCTCGTCGGATTTGTTGGTTTCATGATTTTCTCCGCTCAGCAGCCACAGTGGTGGGTGTTCATATTACCGTTGGGATTTGTCTACGCGCTGGTTTCGGAAAAATACGCCGTCGGAATATACATGCTCGTGTTTGGAGCTATGATTGCGTTTCTGACCCTGTCGTTCACCCAAGGATCAGGGTACATGATCTTTGGCAGCGCGAAATACAATATTTTTCCCGCACTTGAGGATCTTAAACACGGTATCGATCTCTTTACGGTCACGACGGCGCTCGGCGCACTCACTCTCGTAGGATATGTGCTCGCGGGGGACCGAATCGCGGGAACCCGCCCGCTCCTTCGGAGCTCGATCATCTTGTCGTGCGCTTTTCTTTTCTCCCTCCTTGTATTCAGCGTCGTCGGCGCAAGTCTCTAGACGGTGTGTCTATTGACTCTCTCTGAAGAAACCAGAGATGGCTCTCAAGATTCTAGCCGCCACATTACTCGTGGAATAGGCTCACTGACAATACAAAACTTGACAACGAGCGCCCTCGGATTTGTTTTTCTTGCGGTTCTCCTGCGCCTCATCCCGAACGTCGATTACGGAGTTTACAGCGCGATGGCGGTCTCGGTCGGGATCGGCTCAGTTGTTGCGCCGATGGGGTTGCAATACGCAGCTGCCAAGTTTCTCGCTGATGCCGCAAATACCGGGGAACTGAGATCCATAGCAAAGAAGATCATCATTGTCTCGCTTGTAACCAGCATGATCGCGGCCTTTGCATTCGATATCTTTGCCTCCAACCTATCTCTGTATTTCACAAAAAGTCCTACTTGGTCCGGCGCCTTTGTCATAGGAGCACTCTGGTTATTCACGAGCTCGTTCAGCTCTGTCGTCCAGGGAACCATTCAGGGATTGAAAAAATACACTTCGCTTGCAGGGATGCTTTTTGTATCCAGAGTCGTAATGGTTGTCCTAACTATCGTTGGGTTGGAACTCACCCACAATCTGTTCATCTCATTTTACGCATGGATAATTTATTTTGTGATGCTTATTTTCTGGTCCTTCAAAATACTCCTCATAAATCTTCCGAGGACAAGCACGGCAGAGACGCATCAGAGCTTATCGTATCGCGGCTTGCTAAAGTATTCACTTCCACTTGGAATCGCGGGAATATTCTTTGTTCTGACGACGGAGGGCGATCTTGTGGTTGTTGGAGGTGACATGAATCCAGCCGCCCTGGGAGTTTACAACACAGCCGTTACAATTGCAAACGTCTTGAATTTTGTCTTGATTACTCCGCTCGTGACGGCACTCTTGCCCGAAGCTTCGTTCCGAATTAGAAACCATTCTGAAGTCTCGAACGGACTGCGGCTAGCTATCAGATTTGTTTTTCTCACCGTTTTACCTGCTTCACTTCTAGTCGCTGCCGTCTCTCCGCAGCTTCTAGAACTTTTTTCGGGAGGAGCGCGCTACAAAAGTGGGTCGGAGCCGCTTCAGATCATTGCAGTGTTTTATCTTTTCTTTGCTATCCAGTACGTGATTTACTCAATACTTCAAGCTAAAGGAAATACGCTCCAGGTCTTTGTCATAACTGCGATCACCGCGGGTACAATAGTCGGATCGTCCGCGTTACTAGTGCCTCAATTTGGTTTAGTGGGGGCTTCGATTGCAAGGTCAATTTCGGCAATCGTTGGAATGTTCGCAGCCTGCTACATGGCAAGAGATTTCCTTCGTAACCTCAGTGAAACGGTCTTTTACTCAAAGGCAATCGTTTCCGCGGCCGTTCCATTCGCTCTAGACTGGGGGCTGACAACCTTCGTTTCCGCCAGAGCATGGACAATTATTCCGTACACAATCATTGGAGGAGCTGTGTTTCTTGCACTGCTCTACTTTCTCAGAGTGTTGAGCAAAGAGGACAAGGAATTTCTTTTGGGGGCTCTTCCTACCGCAGTCAGAAGCAAGTTAGCCTCCAGTTTGTGATCGATGAGCAAAAAGGTTGATTTCTCTCGACCCTCTATCCTAGATATCATGTTTTCAGAAAAAGAAATTCAATATATGAAGTCACAGCGGCTAGGAAGACTCGCGACTGTTACGCCGAAGGGCCAGCCCGATGTGGTTCCCGTCAGTTTTGAATTCGACGGGAAGAATCTCTGGATCGGCAGCGGAACTCAGCAGATATTCATGATAACGAAAAAATATCTCAACGTGAAAAAAGGTAACAACAAGGTTGCCTTCGTAATCGATGATTTAGAATCCATAGATCCGTGGAAGCCGAGAAGCATCAAGATCTACGGAACTGCTGAGGTAGATGAGCACGAAGGCAGATTTGGTCCCGGAAAATATCTGAAAATTAAACCAAAGATCTCTTGGAGCTTCGGTATAGACAAGACGACTCCAAACTACAGAGAAGGTGGAGTCCGTGCAGGAGACTGGAGGACAAAGACCATCCACACATAGATTTTCCACTAATGGAAACTGGTTGATTCCAGGACCCATCTCGCCCGGGGTGATTCCGCCTCTGGAAAAGGTAAATACACGAAAAGAATACGATGCCTAAGGCCGCTGGATTCCGACTTGCCTGTTCAGGACGCTAAAGAAATTTCTTTGGAGTTGAGCAAACTAAACTGGGAGCTGATTGATCTTTCTTACAGATTCGAGTGGGACGATCCATCTTGGGTAACTGAGGGAAAGTCGGAAGAAATTGCAAAAAGAAAGAAAACTATTGAGGACTGGTCAATAAAAAAGTCGCAGTATCTTGCGTCAATTTCCCGACGTATAAAGTACGAAGGATTGCTCGGACGAGTAGTCGCAAGAGATCATCTTGGCCGCGTCCCGTTCAAAGTCGTCTATGACATGGAGCCGGTCGCGGGACTCGATGTAAACTATAGAGTTCTATCTACAATTCCTGACGGCGAAGTACGCGTAAGCGACGAAACGGTTCTTGAACTGAAAGAGTCAACCCTGACCTTGTAGCTTTCTTCGTGGACCCAAGGGAAATTTACAAAAGTGCTTCACTTCAGACGAATAAAATGAAGATATGCCGCATACCTCCAAGAAATACAGGAAATCAGGTTCTAACCCATCCGGCCCGAACAGGACTGTACTCTTCATTGTGATTGCAGTTGTCGCTGTGATTGCCATAGCGGGAGGGTATTACGTTTACAGTTCAGCTCAGCACACCACAAGCTCTATTCAGACAAATTCCACAAACACCAGCGTGACCGGAACTTCACAAAGCGGTCTAGTGTATGCGAAATTAGTTACCTCGCAGGGCACGTTTGAAATTGAACTGTTCCAGAGCCAGACGCCAAAGACCGTTGCGAATTTCGTTTCGCTTGCGCAGCAGGGATTTTACAACAATCTGGTCTGGCACAGAATCGTCAAAGGCTTTGTAATCCAGTCCGGCGATCCGACGACGAAGAACGGACAGGGAGTTCCCTGCACGTGGGGTTCAGGAACCTCGGGCACGACTATTCCCTTTGAGAGTGTACCCTCGCTTCAAAACAATGTAGGTTACGTTGCTATGGCAAGCACCGGAGCGGGTCAGCCCGGTACGTCCCAGTTTTATATCAATCTTGCAAACAACCCCAGTCTGAACGGGAATTACGCCGTGTTTGGCAAGGTGATCAGTGGGATGAATGTGGTTGACGCTATTGGAAATCTACCTGTAACGAATTGCTCCGGCGGCGGAACTCCTCCGGCGACACCATCAAGCGCGATGCTGATTTCGGTTACGATTCAGAATTCGCCCTAACTTTTCAGACTGAAGAAGATTCTCGGCCACTCTTTTTCATTCAACCTTCGAAAAATCACACTAACTACCGTACCGAATTTTAGACTGCTCGACGGTCCATCCACGATTCCCATCAGATTCCCCCCTTCTTCGAGCTCAACGAGCGCAAGAAAGTATGGAGTACTAACCGGAAATTCTTTAGATTTTACAAACACTTCAGTCCATGAAACTATCTTGCCACTTCCCGAAAGCTCGATTTTATTCAAATTCGTTGATCGGCAAACTCTACAACTCCTACGGGGAGGAACTGAAATGTGAGCCGAATCACATTGCAGTCCCAAAAGTTTTCCTTGCAAAGCAAATTCATAGAAAGAATCAACTGTTAGAATTTCGCTCATTGATCAATTACCTCGAGTTGAAAATGTGGACTAGAGCATCAACACCCGCGCCGCCCATAGAATGAGCTAGAGCTGTTTTTGCGCCTTCGACTCTCCTCTCGGGTTCTACTTCTCCGGTCAATTGCTGATAAATCTCGTAAGCCTGACCGATTCCACTCGATCCGATAGGGTGGCCCTTTGCCTTTAGTCCTCCCGAGGTGTTGACCGGAATATCTCCGCGAATGGATGTCGCCCCGCTTTCAGCTAGCTTTCCACCCTCACCTTTTGCACACAAACCAAGATCCTCGTACGCAATAATTTCGTTGATAGTGAAGGCATCATGAACTTCGATCAGGTCCATGTCTTTGATGGATTTGCCTCCCATTTCGAGAGCTTGCCTTAACGCGATTTTGGTTGAGTCAAACGAGGTCATCTCTTCACGATAGATGAAATCAGAGTCACTTGCTTCCCCGGTTCCGATAATGTCGACTGGATTGTCAGAATATTTGGTAGCAATTTCCGGAGCGCAAAGAAGTAGCGCACTGGCTCCGTCACATAGAGGGGAGCAGTCCAACAATTTCAGCGGAGTGCAGATTTTCCGTGAAGAAAGAACGTCCTGAATCGTGATACTTTTTCTGAGGTATGCCTTCTCATTTGCAAGTGCGTTTTCATGATTTTTTACCGCAACAGATGCCATCTGTTCCTCGGTCGTTCCATATCTCCTCATGTGTTCGCGTGCGGCAAGAGCGTTGAGACCGGAGAGAGTCGCACCGTTCCACTGCTCGAACGGACGATCAGATGCTTCGGAGATTATTTCTAGGGCGGAAGCAGTGTCAACCGAAGTCATTTTCTCAACGCCTGCGCAGATTACGACCTTGTACAATCCGGAGAGCAGACCGAGAATAGCCTGCCTGAGCGAGGTACCTCCTGATGAGGAAACGGACTCTACTCTTACGGCGGGAATGTTAAGAAAACCGTAGTTATTGGCAAATCCCGGGGCTATGTTTGCCCGATGTTCAAATGATTCGAACCCCTGTCCGATGCAAACGGCATCAACTTCAGATGGCTTGATTGCAGGGCAGTTTTGAAACAGTTCATCGAGTGCTTCGTTGAATAGATCGGCACCCGACAGACCTGTCCTGATGCCGTACTTTGCGCAGCCAGCGGAAACAACGGAACAGATCGGTTCGCCGGAGGTCAAGATCCTTCTAGATTTCGAAAGTTTTTCTCTTCTTATTTAAGAAAGATCTTTGTATGTGAACAAAATCAGTCACAATTTTGAGGATTAGTCGTACGAACTGCAGATCCACTGATGCCAGAAATCAGAAATGACCTAAAAAAAATTCGGACGAAAAAATTGCCCGGGACTTTGATTCTATCCCCGGAAAAAAGAACTGAAATTTTTCCAAAACTAACGAAAAGGCTTTTCAATGACAAAATCGAATCGCATTATTCCCGTGATGTGTATGAACGCAGGAAATAGACTAATTTGGAATAGACAGAAGAGGTTTTACAGCCGTTTCTTTCGGTTTTTCCGGAACAGAGTTCGCAGAGTCTCCGTCAGACCCGTGATTTTGGAGCAGTTCTCCTAGCGACGTATATTGAGGGCGTCCTAGAAACCTCAAGGCGCCCTCTAACCCATTCTTTTTTCGATACTTTCGGTTTTTGATGGCTCTTTTTTTACAAAAATCATTTTTTCAACGCCGGCTAGTCTGGGGATTTTTGTTGGCGATTTTTGGCAACTATCTCTCACTCAGCGGATGGTAATATTTCCCAATCAATGACATCGTTTAATTGAGAACCGTGACCGGGATCCGCGTGTCATGGCCGTAGCGACCATAGAACTCGTGCTTACGATCTTCTTGGCCGTGATGCTTTTCTCTCAGATATTCTCCGTCAAGACCAAATTACCGTATACAGTCATTTTGGTTTTCGTAGGCGTTGGCATTACAGCTGTCTCTGCCCTGCCTTTTTTGGGGTCAAATGTCATACTGAATTCAATAACTTCGGTCCTTCAGCAGATGGGAACTTTCTACGAAACGCTTGTAGGGGGTGGCTTTTTCGTGGGAATCGTCGTTCCGCCTCTTATTTTTGAGGCGATGATGCATATCAAGGCTCCCGATCTGCGCGCCGTCGTTAGACCGGCTATAGTTCTTGCGACAGCCGGAGTTGTAATCGCGACCGTTGTCGGCGGTTTTGTCCTCTTTAGAATATCTGGTTTACCTTTACCCATTTCCTTGCTTTTCAGCGCAATCATCGCACCGACAGATGCGGTTACAGTGCTTGAGATATTTCGGAGAACAGCCGTCGCCCCGAGGCTTGCTGCTTTACTTGATACGGAAGCTGCATTCAATGACGCAACGGCGATAGTAATTTTCAGCATAGTTCTTTCGTCGATCACACTTTCCAAAATCTCTGTATTTTCTGCAGGTTTTAGCTTCGCTTACAACATTGTTGGCGGCGCTCTCATCGGCTTTGGCATCGCTCTAGCTGCACGTGGGATTAGTTCGAAGATAGATGACAAGATCGCAGAGCTCATCCTAACTATATCTGCAGTTTACGGATCGTATGTATTTGCCTCAGGAGTCGGCGCGTCCGGGTTGATCGCAGTCGCAATAGTTGGTCTGTATTTTGGAAACGTTACCATCGATAAGACAGTCGGACCCGAAGCGCGTGACACCATTCTTACGTTCTGGGAGGTCGCTGCGTTTGTTGGAAACTCCGTAGCATTTCTCCTCATAGGATTTGAAACGAGTCTGGTTGCATTCTCTCAATCGATCTATTTGATCATCACAGCATACATAGCAGTCACTCTGGCTCGCGCCGCATCCGTTTATCCAATCCTTGCAATCTTCAACCAGTTAGGGGAAAAAATTCCAATCCGCTGGAGCAACATAGCAATGCTCGCAGGAGTCAGGGGTGCCCTTTCAATCGCACTCGCTGCGTCACTCACCGTGTCGGCTGTAGTTAGTCCGGATTACATTCGAACTATAACTAGCATGGTGCTGGGTGTAGCGTTCATCTCTATTGTTTTCCAGGTGCCCATTTTATCGCAGTATCTGGAAAGGATCCCAAAACCAGCGCCGGACACAACCGGCAAAGCTGCCAAATGATCCTCGGCGAACATTTCATTCAAGGGATTTGGTCTCGACGAGTGTCAATCCTCCATCGATTACCAAGGTTTGTCCGGTTATGAATCTGGATTCGTCAGTAGAGAGAAATAGTGTCGCATAAGCTGTGTCCAGAGGATCTGCCAATTCTCCAATTGGGATTGATTTCGCAATCAATTGCATCTCTTTCTCAGTGATTTGTTCACGCAGCCCTTCCGTAAGAGTCCATGCCGGTTCAACCGCATTCACAGTAATGTGATTCTTTGCCAGCTCTATCGCTGCGTTATGGATAAAGCCGGTTATTCCAGCCTTAGCTGAGCCATAATGGACGTTTCCTGGAAAGGCAGTCCTCGGTCCGGTTATGGATGAAGTCAGCACAATCTTGCCGTAATTCTGTCTTATCATCGAGGGCAAACATGCCTTGACTGCGAGAAACACCCCCTTTAGATTGACATCCAAGACCTTGTCCCATTCTTCCTCGGTCATGTCTTTCAAAAGTGACAGTGGATAGATTCCCGCGTTGTGGGAGAGCAGGTGTACGGTCCCGTAAGTGTCCTTTGTTTTTTCGATCATTCGCTCCATGTCTGATCGTATGCTAACGTCAGCTTTAACAAAGATGGCATCTCCTCCAGCTGACCTGATCTGCTCGACAGTTTTTCCGCCAGTTTCGTCGTGCAGACTTACAACGACGACCCTCGCTCCTTCCGTGGCGAAAAGTTTCGCAATGACCCTCCCAATCCCCTTACCACCTCCAGTTACAATTGCCACCTTCCCTTCGAGTCTTGAATTCTTCAAAATATTCAACCGGCCTGAATCCTAAACGAAAATGAAGATTTCAGTTGAGACTAGCGAATTATCTGGCTGAACATTTCGGAGCTGATGTTGCCGCCCGTTAATACCATTGCGACCTTTTTACCACGTATAGTTTCTTTGATCTTCATGGCTGCCGCAGTCGATGCTGCGCCGGAGAGTTCAGCGACCTGCCTTGTCGTTTCAAAGATCGTTTTCACGCCGTTTGCTAGTTCCTCGTCTGAAAGTAACACAATATCATCCAATCCGTGCTGCAAGATTTGCATGGGCAACTCGTAAGCCCGGGAAGTGGCAAGCCCTTCCGCTTTGGTTTTCACTTCACTTGACATTACGAGAGACCCGCTCTTCCAAGACTGATAGAAAGCGGACGCGCCTTGAGCTTGTGCGCCGACGAGCCGGATTTTAGGATTAAGAGATTTGTAAACAATACTCGCACCGCCAATCCCGGAGCCACCGCCAATAGGATTGAAAACTACTTCCACTTCAGGCAGCTCCTGGAAGATTTCGAGATGCATTGTTCCAACCCCTGCGTAAAGGATAGGTTCGTTTATACCATGTACAAATTGAAACCCTTCTTTCTTGGCGAGCATCATGGCATGTTCGAGAGCTTGCTCAAAGTAGGAACCATGAAGGATAACTTCGGCACCGAGGTCCCTCGTCGAATCAATTTTGCCCTGCGGGACACCCTCTGGCATCACCACTCTGACCGGGATGTCAAACAGTTTTCCCGCATAAGCAAGTGACTGAGCGTGATTGCCGGTAGAAGCAGTGATGATTCCTTTCCTTCCCAGTGTTGGCTTCATACGGCTCATGTACCAAACGCCGCCGCGGACCTTGAAAGCCCTTGTGGGCTGCAAGTTTTCGAGCTTGAGATACGCTTCACAATCCAACAGATGCGATAGTTGCCTTGAGTGAAGCAGAGGCGTCGGCTTGAGATACTTGCTTACCGTTTGGGATGCAAGATAGACATCGGAAAAAGACGGGATTTTGAAATTGCTCGCCGATACCTCATTCTCGGACTGGTTTAATTCAATCATTGTTTATCCCGAACGCAGACTCTAGGACAATTTGTGCGCCTGGCTCATCGGAAAAGAATCACGATAAGCAAACAAGGCAGGAACTCCACCGGTATGAATGAAGCAAACACTATCTTCCTTTTTCAGCACGCCCTTCCTGCACATGTCTATCAGGCCCGACATCGCCTTTGACGTGTAAACGGGATCGATAATCAACGCCTCTGTACTGGCTGTCATCCTTATCGCTTCAAGAGATTGTGGAGTTGTAATCCCGTAATCTTCGCCGTAATAGTCGTCAATCACTGTCACGTCCTCTGGCGTCAGGGTGTTTTCAACGCCGAGGATCTTCGAGGCCTTTTCGGCAGATTCAACAATGCTCTTGATGATAGTACTTTTCTTGAATGCCCCTACATTCACACCCAGGACCTTGGTTTTTGGACTGAGTAGCTTAGCACCTAATGTTAGTCCACCAAGTGTTGTGCCTCCGCCGGCCGCCACAACAACATAATTGAACTGCTTACCCGGTCTCTGAGTCTGGATCTCACGCATCGCATCGTAGTAGGCGATAGTGGTAAGTGGAGCTTCGGCTTCGTGTATTTGCAGGACATAGGGGTTGTGTCCTTTTTGGCGAAGCTCGTCAGCAGCAGCAATCAGATGAGCTGACGGATCTTGATCAATCTTCATATTGAGAAATCTCACTTCAGCTCCCATCAAATGGTCAAGAAGTAGATTTCCGTCGTACTGGGTGGGAAACTCCTTGAACTGGGCAGTCCTGAGCATAAGGAGAACTCTCATCCCCAACTTTACGGCAGCAGCGGTCGTCTGTCTGGCCCAGTTGGATTGTATGCCGGAAGTGGTAATTACAATATCAGCTTTCTTTCTTCTTGCGTCCGCAAGCAAGAAATCGAGTTTCCTGACTTTGTTACCACCCATTGCGAGGCCCGTCATGTCATCTCTCTTTACGAAAATTGAGGGACCCAGTTTTCCAGACAAACGCGGCAGGAACTCGAGCGGAGTGGGAAAGTTTCCCAACCCGATTCTCTCTAATTCTTGAACTTGCAACATGATATCGACACTTTCCTTGAAAAATTCCGATAGACAGAGTCAGGAATTCGATATATAACAAGTCCTACTGTTTCGACTTTCTGGTATCCCGGAAAGTTGCATACTCTGGTTCAAATTAGATCATCTTTCGTATCCGGGTAGCATTTTTAAAAACCAGGTGCTAAACAAACCAAATGGGGAGTTCTGAGAAAAATGGCCGGTAGACTAGATGGTTTAGTGGCGCTCGTAACGGGCGCGGGTTCGGGTATTGGAAGATCCGTTTCAATAGTATTCGCAAGAGAAGGGGCAGCAGTAGCGGTCAACGACCTTTCCGAACCGGGGGGGCAAGAGACTGCCGATATTATAACGAAAGCCGGGGGCAGAGCGTCTTATTACAAGTGTGATGTTACCAAACATGATCAAGTAGCGCAAATGGTAAGATCCGTCGTCCAAGCGTATGGCAAAATCGACATACTGCACAACAACGTCGGAGGTTGGCAGCGCGAGCAAAAGGACACCGTCGTTGAGGATTCTGAACAAGAGTGGGATAGACTGATCAACTTGAACTTGCGAGGGACATTTCTCGTCTCCAAAGAAGTGGTACCGCTGATGATAAAAAACGGCGGTGGCTCGATCATCAACACGATAACGACAAATGCCTACATGAACTATCCGGGCAACGCGGCCTACGGAGCATCGAAGGGAGCTGTAAAGGAGTTGACGCGAGAAATGTGTCTCGATTATGCGAAGCACAACATCCGCGTGAACGGGCTTGTGCCAGGAGAAACAATAACGCCCCAATGGAATGCGAGCATGAACGCCTCGCCGAATCCAGAGCAGGCGAAAAGTTCTCTCCTGAAGAAGATTCCGCAGGGGAGATTCTCTGTACCCGAGGACATTGCATTAGGAGCTCTTTTTCTCGCATCGCCCGATTCACGATACGTGAACGGTCACATTCTCTTCGTAGATGGCGGATTAACGGCAGGATTCTACTGATTTTCGGCGGACTCTCAGGTTACTTTCTTGTTGCCCTAATTCTTCAATATGTGATAGCATATGGAGGAGTCAAAAAATCCTGAATGGACGGAGCGACCCTACGGTCGGAAGAAGATCATAAAGGACGAGGGAAATAGAATACATCAAATCGTCGTTATTGAACCTGGACGGAACACCGGAATGGGAGCGAGCACTGAACTCCTTGATAGCTTCGGGCTAGTCGGTCATCCGGGGATTTTTTTTGAGCACATCGAACATGAAGGATTCACGGATGGAACCAAAGAAAGCAAACCTAGCTTGAAATATGTCGAGAGGAGTCTTCGAGGATCTGATAAACCACAAGAGTTCCTTTTTTCTCCGGGAAGTTCATTCTATTCCGTTGGGACTGACGAATCTAAATTCGGATACTATCATACCCTTGAAAATATCGCTGACAAGCCCATTCAGTTGAATCTACACGTGGTTAAGATATCGTAACTCGAATACCGGATAGAATTTCAATCCTTAAATAATTAAATTGCGTCTTTCGCCCTTATGGACGGTCAATCTCCTCTACAAGGAAAGAAAGTAGCAGTCCTCGCCGAGAATCTTTACGAGGACCTCGAATTGTGGTATCCCGCTATTAGGATGAGAGAAGCTGGTGCCAAAGTAAACATTGTCGGCTCTGGTTCTAGCCCAAGCTACAAGGGAAGAAATGGTCTGGAAGCAAAGCCTGATCTTATAGCAGACAATATTTCCGCGAAGGACTTTGACGCGGTCATAATTCCCGGGGGCATTGCGCCAGATTACATGCGCAGGTATCCCGCCGTCGTTAGCTTTGTCAGGGAAATGAACAACGAGGGTAAGGTGATAGCAGCAATCTGCCACGCGGGTTCGCTTCTTGTCTCAACAGGAATTTTGAAGGGCCGGACTATCACATGCTTCAAATCAATCAAAGATGATGTCGTAAACGCCGGAGCCAAATACGTGGACAACGAGGTTGTCGTGGATGGAAATCTCGTCACTTCGAGAACTCCAGACGATCTGCCAGCGTTCGCGAGCACAATAATCTCTGTAATGTCCGCTCCTGCGATGAAAGTACAGATGTAGTAAACAAATACCTAAAATTGCCCCTGCTCTAGAAAGAGGGGCAGATCGTTTTTCTTTCCAAGATCTATTCACTTTCGCTTAATTTGTTGATCTTATCTTCGTCAACCTTGATACCCAGGCCAGCTTCTTGCGGCACGAAGACCGAACCCGCACCGTATTTTATTCCTTTACTCTCCGAAACCAAGTCATCACTGATTCGAAGAGGACCGAACAACTCGCACCCATATTCGAGTTGAGGAAGCGAGGCAGCGAAGTGCAGGTAAGCTGCTGTTCCAATTGAAGTCTCAATCATGCATCCGATGTAACTACTAATTCTGTGCGCCCTTGCAATCGAGTACACAATTCTAGAGTTGGTAATCCCTGCCATCTTCGTTAATTTGAAGGAAAATGCTCCAGCTGCTCCTTCCTTAATCAAAGCCACGGCGTCTCGGATATCACACAGCGATTCATCCGCCATTATTGGGATGGATGACCGCGATGCCAAGATTGCTGCTCCCGACAGATCCCATCTAGGCAGAGGTTGCTCGATGAAATCTACTTCCTCTTTTTTCAATTGGTCGATTGCGGACAGGGCTTGGTCCAGCCTCCACCCCTGATTTACATCTATTCTCAAACTGATCTCGTTTCCAACCGCATTCCTTGCCGCTCTGATACGTTCCAAGTCTCCTTTCAGCGGCAGCGATCCAACTTTCAGTTTCAGAATCCTCCATCCCTTTTTTGTAATCGAGCTTGCCTCCTTTGCGTCGCGCTGGGGATCGTTGTTTGCTATTGTCCAGCTGAGCGGAATCTCGTCCCGATACTTCCCGCCGAGCAGTGAATAGACGGGCAATTCAAGCTCCTTTCCGTAAACATCTAAAATCGCCATCTCTAGGGCAGCCTTGGCAAAACTATTTCCCTTTACATTCTCGTTTATTGATTCGATTATCTTCTGATATTCACTAGTGTCCTGGCCGACCGCGAGTCTTGCAAGATATTTTCTAATTATCGCATCGATCGTTTCCTTGCTTTCCTCGGACCATCGAGGCCCCTGCAAAGTGGCCGCTTCCCCAAATCCGACAAATCTCCCGGTATCGACTTTGACGATGTTGTAATCAACTCTGTCAACCTTACCAAACGAAAGATTCTCAGAATTCTTCAGCGGGATACTAAGCTTGATAGTTTCAACGGATTTGATTTTCAAGGGGATATTGCCAGATCTCTTTGTTTCCTTTGGCTGAAATTTTCAATTACATTTACTGATTGAAAAATGTTAACGAGTAGGACTACTGGTTGCCTGCGATAATTCACTTATAGCAACCAACGACTGAAGTGGGACCAAATTGCAAGATGTGGACCTATCGACGCTCCTACTTACAAAATCTGATGTTGAAAGCCTCGTTTCAATGCGCGATGCAATAGACGCGGTACGTTCTGTTTTCCGCGAACACGGTCTGGGAAAAACAAAGACCTATCCAAGGGTCCACATCCCGTTCGACCAATATAATGGCACAATTGGTTATCTCGAGGGTGCCGTAGATTCGCTGGATTCTTCTGTCTCGAAGATAGCATCACTCTACTTTGACAACCCGGCCCAGGGACTTCCGAGAATAATTGCCCTAATTACATTGAACAGGATCGATAACGGCATTCCGATAGCCATCATGGATGGAAACTATCTTACAATGTTGAGAACGGCAGCAGTTTCCGCTGTGGCGACGGATTATCTAGCCGAAAAGGGGGCCCAAACATTGGGGATTATCGGCGCGGGTGTACAGGGGCGGGGTCAGCTACTCGGAATCAAAGAGGTAAGGGAAATTAGAAGTGTTCAGGTATGCGACATCTCGATCGAAGCTGCAAGAAAATTTGCAAAGGATTACTCGTCAGCGACGCTAAGGGTCGATATCATGAGTTCACCTAAAAAAATGAAGAATTGTGACATTATCTCGTGCGCGACACCTTCAAAGGTACCGCTCATTACGCATGATCTCGTTCATCCAGGGCTTCACATCAACTCTGTTGGCATGGGAGCGGGTCTTGGTAAGAGAGAGGTTGATCCTGATCTCTTGAGAAGCATGAAGGTCGTAGTAGACGATAAGGAAGTCGCGGAGGCGGATGCTCTTGGAGATGCGTTTAAGCAGGGGTACATTACAAAATCGGAACTCTATGCTTCTCTTTCCGAACTTGTATTACATGAAAAACCGGGCCGCCTAGGGGATGAAACTACGATTTTCATCTCATCTGGCGTAGCAATTCAAGACGCAGCCGTCGCGAAGATTGCCTACGAAAAGGCAGTAGAAAGAAAGGTTGGCCAGCGGTTTGACTTTTTCACTTAGCGCCGCCGATCAATCTAATCAATGGACCAACCTTGCGCTGTTTTTCAAAACTATTCACGATTTTGATGCAGGATTCTATTTTCTTCTTTGACAGTTCGCCCTTTGTAAGACGCGAAAACTTTGCTTCGATTACTTCCAGCCCTACCGGATTTTCGGGCGTCCCTTTTGCATCGACGACCTTTTCCTCGAAACTCCTGCCGTCCCTAGTTTTCAAAACAACTATGCTTGTGTACTTTTCTGGAAAGAGAGGTCCCAGTTCTTCGTCGTAGACTAAAGTTGTCGACTTTGACAGTCTGCTAATCTCCGGATCGCTCCTTCTCTCGTACAGTATGTCCTCAATATTTACTTCGCCCTTTACAGCGAGAATTGGCAGAATGTACTGCGCATTGTGTGACTTTAATTCGTTATTGTCAATGATCGAAGCACCGGGTTTTGGGAATCTCAGAACAATCTCCGAAATGTCTTCATGAGTCAAGCTATTTTTCTCCATCAAGGAAAGAAGCGCGTCCGCACCCGGATGGATGAAAGCGCAACAAGAATAAAGTTTGAAGGCGGCCTCCATGATCGTAAAGCGCTTTCCAAGATCTTCGACCAATCTCTCAGGTTTGGGCGAGTCTGAAAAAGCGCTTAACATCCCGTTCTTACCCTCAAAGATGGATGGCGGGGCACCAAAGCCCTCGTTTGCTAGAAGGGCGGCGGTAACTCCATTCCTGGCCGCGATGCCCATTTGAAACGGCCTAGAGTTTTCACTGTGGTCGGTTGCCCATGCTAGAAGCCCCGACGCTTGGCAGCCCGCGAGTCCGAACGCCATTTTCTGCTTTTCTTTACTCAATCGCAACAAGTTGCCAGCGGCCGCGGCAGCACCAAAACATCCAGCCACGCAAGACGGATGGAAACCTCTCTTGTAAAGTTCGTTGGGATCAAGAGCATTGCTAACTCTGGTCTCCACATCGTAGCCAACTACGAGTGCGGTGAGCAGATCATTCCCGGTCAGTCCAAAAGCTTCTGAAATTGCCAGACTAGTTGGAACTATAACTGCCGCGACGTGAGCTATCGCCTGTACGTGGTGGCTCTCCACATCACAGTAGTAGCCAAAAGTTCCGTTCATCAGTGCAGCATTTACTAGATTTGTCTTGAAGCCACGGTTGATAATGGTAGCCTGAGGTCGTCCCCCAAGATCCTTTACAAATTTTGAGAGGATGTTTCCGGCTTTGTATCGCTTCGATGCTGCCCTAACCATTGCGCCCAAGGTATCGAGGAACATCCTTTTGCTCTGGGCTACGACAGGTTCGGGAAGATCAGCAAATCTTGTACTTGATACGAAATGGGATAACTCGTCGATGCGGGATTGCCCTTTTTGCTCGGTGACTTGCATCGTAAAAAACTCGTCATCTTAATTCGACTAATATGCCTTGTCAGATGTCGAGAAGAGTTC
>Ga0335085_10000623_pt1 | contig 94645 bp, 78 predicted proteins | sample Lox_Sample_45_FD_206712 | JGI IMG/M metagenome (GOLD analysis project Ga0335085, IMG submission 206712) | Soil microbial communities from Loxahatchee National Wildlife Refuge, Florida, United States - Lox_Sample_4.5 | ecosystem: Environmental > Terrestrial > Soil > Wetlands | place: USA...
TCTCCCGCGTGAAAACGCTGGCCTCACGAGCCGTTTGAAACTCATCCGCGTACGATGAGCGAGTCGCGGCGAATTTTGTCGATCGACGCAGCGCCTGTCTGGGCCATCAGGACCTGCAACTCGCGGCGCAAAATCGCGATGACCGTCTCGACACCTTCCTGTCCGAATGAAGCAAGCCCCCAAATATGCGGACGGCCGATCCCGACGGCGGTGGCGCCGAGCGCCAATGCCTTGAACACATCCGCGCCCGAACGGAATCCGCTGTCGATCAACACCGGAATTTTGCCGCCGACGGCGGAAATGACCTCCGGTAAAGACTCGATCGTCCCGCGGGCGCTCGCGTCCTCGTGGCCGCCGTGATTGGACACGATGATGGCGTCGACGCCGTGGCGGACCGCGAGCGCCGCATCCTCGCCCGCCACGATGCCCTTCAGAACGAGTTTCACCTTCGTAATGTCCCGGACGCGCTTGACATCGTCCCAGTTGAGCTTGACACTCGTCTCACCCACGAGAGCGCCGACCGCGCCGATGACATCCATCGGCGTGTCTGCCGTAATCCGGTTGATTTTCGGCATCCCGGCGTGGCAGCCCGCGCAGCGGTCGTCAGCTTCGCGGTCGAGGTCGCGCACGCCCGCGCGCTGTAGCGATTTCGCGCCGATCGTGTTGGCGCCGCCGTCGTCGATTGTCCAAATCACCGCCGGGCATCCCGCCGCCTCAAAGCGACGGATGAGCTTCTCATCGAGACTAGTTCCGAGTCCCGCCATCCACAGCGGCTCGCCGCGCGCGGCAATCACGTTCGGAATCGCGTTCGGGTCGTCCAACACGATTCCCGCGCCGACGTACATCTGAAGCGTGCTCGTCGCCTTGGCGGCGCGCGCCACAACCACGGCGCCATCGGGATAGTATGCGTTCATCCTGCCGACCGGGCACAGGAAGATCGGCGATTCCCAGGTCCTGCCGAAAATCTTCACGGACTGGTCGACCTTGTTGATGCCCGTCAAGCGGCGCAGGTGAATTTCGTACTTCGAGAAACCTTCGCGATTCGCGTGCAGCGTCTCGTTGTTGAAGGAGCCGTCCGTAATGAACATGTAATGGGCGGTAGAAAGTTTCGCGCGCGCGGCCGCATCGAAGTCAAAAATGTTCAGCGCTTCTTTTACGGATTTGATCACGATTTCATTTTGTTGCGGCACGGGCGCCGCCAGAACCTCGTCAATCCAGCGCGACGAAAAACCCGCGTACGCGAGGATCGGGCTCGCCGCAAGGAAACTCAGGAAAACGCGGCGATCTGACATTCTTTTCGGGGGAATCACGGTTTGCCAGTCCTTTCCCTTACTGACGAAATCTCACAATCGCGCGGCTACCCTTGCCGTCCGCACGCTGCGCGCAGCGCGCGGACGCGCCGTGCGACCGATCAGCAGAGACGGGTTCATTCGGGCTCGCGAGAAGGGTCCGGAACGATGGTGCGCGGCAGGCGCTCACCGCCGCCATGCTCGACCGGGCGCGGCAGATCACTCACGGCATGGGGCTGTGGCGCGCGCGGGCCCTGCGGTTCGGAGCGCTCATCGAGCCGCCCGAAAATCATTTTGCCCGCGGTAGTCTGATGGACCGAGGTCACCGTGATATCGATGGTCTTGTTGATCATGCGGCGCGCCCCATCGACGACGACCATGGTTCCATCATCGAGATACGCCACGCCCTGATTGTACTCCTTGCCCTCGCGCAGGATGAAGACACGCATGATTTCGCCGGGCAGGACAACGGGCTTCAAGGAGTTGGCCAGCTGGTTGACGTTCAGGATTTCGATGCCCTGGAGCGTCGCGACTTTGTTCAAATTGTAGTCGTTGGTGACGATTTTTGCGTCGTAGCGCTTGGCCAGCTCGATGAGCTTCAGATCCACGTCGGCCACGCTCGGGAAATCGTCGTCCGCAATTTCGACTTCGAGGTGAGGCATCTTCTGGATGCGCTGCAGCACCTCAAGTCCGCGTCGCCCGCGCTGCCGCTTCAACGAGTCGGCGGAATCGGCCACGAATTGCAGCTCGCGCAGGACAAATTGCGGGATCAGCATGACGCCGTCGAGGAAATGGGCCTCGCAAATATCGGCGATGCGGCCGTCAATGATGACGCTCGTGTCGAGCACCTTGGGCATGCGCCGCGCGCTCCGTTCGCTGCCGAACAGCCCCCCGAGCGCCTGCAGGTTGAGCATGTCCCCTTTATTCGCCCCGACCACCAAGCCGATGTAGGTCATCACCAGGAGGAGGCCGACGTCCAGGAAGGACCTGGAGCCCTCCGGGATGGACGTGCGCGCGAGGACCAGGCCCATCAGGTACGCGCCTAGAATGCCCAGAATCGAGCCAACTGCGGCGCCGATCAAGCGGCGCATGCTGGCGCGTCGCAGCCGTATCTCAAACAGGAAGACGGAAATAGCAAAGGCCAAGCCGATGCCGGCGTCCACGTAGTTGGTCAGGCCAAACGGGTGGAAGTGGTACCCCGCCGCCACGCAGGCGATGCAAAAAATCAGCCGGACCAGCAATTGGTCCCACCAGCTGCCGAATTCACCGGATGTTTGAGCCGGTGCCGCAGGACGAAGGGGAAACGGCATCGATGCAGGCGGCGGAACAGAAGGCCCAGAACGGGTATAAGGACGATTCATAAAGCCTCATTTCTGGTCAAGAGGCACAAAAATAGATTAGAAACAACAACTCGCTATGAATCTGTATCAATCGGGGCTTACCAGGGACGCTCGGTATGCACAAGCCCTCTATAATCCCCACATATCCCATTTTGCGCACTTTAGTCAAGTTTTTATAAAAACCTGGGAGAGCCTACTCACATCGTATCCCCCTAGCCGGGTTGAGGTGTTTGAGCGAGAAGCGGCGGAGCGAGATCGAGTTTTTGTGGAAGGGGAAGTGTGGGAAGTGATGGCCGTCGTCGTGGCTGTGGGAAAGTGGGGATCCCGCGCGGTTGGCGGGATTTCCAAGCGAAGGGGAAAACCTGCGTTTGGTTTTCCACGGAGCGGCTTTTCCGCAGTCCCTCTGCCCGCCGCGTCGTTGCTTTTTACAATGCGTGGCCATGACGGCACGCTATTTCGATTTGCTGCGTGAGATGAAAGACGGCTACAACCATCGCCTGCGATTGGCTGAGAGCGCCCGGGAGCGAGGTATCAAGCCTACCGCCAAGCGCTTCTCCACCACCGTGCCGACCGTTCGCAAATGGCTGCGCCGTTATCAGCAGAGCGGCCTTTCCGGCCTGTGCGAGCTTTCCCGCGCTCGCCATCACCAGCATGGCTTCCGGTCGCTTCGCTCCCTTCAGCCAGGCTGGTCTACCCCGCTCGTTAGCAAAAACATCCTCATTCCCGAGGTGCTACGGCGGCGAGTTCAAGGGCGATTTCCCCAAAGCCCTCGGCGACAGCCAGCACGTGCGCATCCCGCCCGCCGCACACACTTACCAGAGCGATGTCGAAACCGTGCATCGGCTCGAAGAAGACGGGTTCTTTGACCTCGAAGACTTCTCCAGCCGCGGCGACTTCCTCGGAAAAGTGCACACCTACCAGCTCTACTTCAATCTCGTGCGGCCCAACTCGCACAACGAAAACCTGAGCCCTTGGAACATCATCGAACGCCTGTCGCCACGCGCTCCTCTCGAACTTTGCTTGCTTCCCCCGGTCTTTCTGGATTATTGCCTCAACGACTCACGGGGATACGATGTGGGTAGGCTTCCCTACTTTTTCAAATGACCGGTATCTACCGCTTGGCCTTCACTTACGGGGTGGTTTGGCGTATGATCGGCGCCAAACTAGGATTTCGAATCCAAGTGAGACGAGACAAACGGAGGCGATATGGGAAAGCGATTGTGGGTGGTACTCGCAGTCACCCTTTTCATGGCGAGCGCCGCTGCGGCGCAAGACGCCAAAACGGTTTTGCAAAATGCCGAAAAGGCCATCGGTAATGTGAATTCGATTGAGTATTCTGGCAAGGGCCATTTGAACGCGTACGGCCAAGCCTGGGTAACGGCGGGAGCGTGGCCTGTAACCAACCTTACGAGTTACACCAAAACGATCGACTTCACCACGAAGTCGGCAAAAGAAGAATTGGTTCATTCGGAGCCCAATCCCCCCATCAAGGGAGGCGGCCGTCCGTTCGGGGGCGACGACAAGCAGGTTCACTTCGTGAGCGGCGAGTATGCCTGGGACATGCCGGGCAGCGCGCCCGTGCCCAATCTTGGAGCAGCCGCTGAGTGGCAACTTCAGATTTGGCTCATCCCGCAAGGCTTCGTGAAGGGTGCCATGGAGAACAACGCCACGGCGAAGAAGGGCGCAACCGGCACGGTCGTGAGTTTCAAGACCGGTAAGTACAAGGTCGAGGGCACCATTGACGCTCAAAACATGGTCACCAGGACCGAAACGTGGGTCGGCGATCCGGACGTCGGCGACAAGGCTATCGTGACGACGTTTTCGGGCTACAAGGATTTTGGCGGAGTGAAGTTCCCCACAATGATCGTGCAGAGACAGGAAGGGTTTCCGACACTCGAACTGAACGTCACCAGTGTGAAAGCCAACCCGGGTCTTAGCGTGTCAGTGCCCGACTCCGTCAAGACCGCTTCCATGCCACCGGTACACGTGGTCGACCAGAAATTGGCCGACGGCGTGTGGTTTCTTGGCGGGGGATCGCACAACAGCATCGTAGTCGAATTCCCGACGTATATCGCGGTCATCGAAGGCCCGCTCGGCGATGCCCGTTCGGACGCCGTCATGGCCGAAGCCAAGAAATTGGCTCCCAACAAGCCGATTAAATATCTGATTAACTCGCACCACCACTTCGATCACCTCGGAGGAGTCCGGGCCTACGTCGCGGCAGGCGCCACGATCATCACCAATGAAGCGAACGTGGCTTACTACGAGAAACTGTTTGCCGCGCCGCACACGCTCGATCCCGACGACCTTGCCAAGAATCCCAAGAAGGCGACGATCATCCCAGTAAAGGAAAAGTACGTCCTCAAAGAGGGCGATCAATCGATCGAAATCTATCACATCGACGGCGACATGCACGCTGCCGACCTCATGATGATGTATATCCCGAAGGCGAAGGCCCTCGTGGAAGCCGATGATTTCACGCCGGCTACTCCGCAGGCGCCTGCGCCGACCGGGCCGCGTCCCGGCATTTTTTCAGCCAACCTGATGAAAAATGTCCAGAAGAACAAGCTGGACGTAACCACGATTGCGCCGTTGCACGGGATCGTGGTTCCGTTCTCCGAGTTCGAAAAGGAAGCCGCCAGCGGACCGAAGGAAACGAACAGCGGCAAGGGATAAGCGACCGCATTCAAGAAGTGTTTGCAGGACGGCAGACGGCGGAGCGAATCCGCCGTCTGCTTTTTTGGTTGCCGGCGAACGCCAATCATCGGCCGCTCCCAGGCCACAATCCCGCCCCATGCATGAGCAAATCCCGTTGTGCCCGAACGATGAGCGGCGCGCTCTCCTTCGCTTGCCGTCCTTACACTTCGTCTTCCCACGAATAGAAATTTGCCGTAACATCCGCCCCACACCTGGATTTCGGACCCAGCCAAGATGACGCAAACGGAGGAGCCATGTGCAAGCGATCCTGGATGCTGCCGGTCGTACTTCTTTTCGTGGCGCACGTTTCTTCGGCGCAGGACGCCAAAACGGCGTTGCAGAATGCCCAAAAAGCAATGGGCGATGTCAGCTCGATTCAGTACTCGGGCACGGGTGATTTGAACTTCTACGGCCAAGCCTGGGCGACGCAAGGCCCCTGGCCGGCCACAAACCTCACCAGTTACGCTAAGACAATCGACTTCACGACGAAATCCGCCAAGGAAGAACTGGTTCATTCGGAACCCACGACACCGATGAAGGGCGGCGCTCGTCCGTTCGGTGGCGATGAAAGGCAAGTTCACTTTGTCAGCGGGGAATATGCGTGGGACATGCCCGGCAGCACGCCCATTCGCAATTTCGTCGCGGCCGATGAGTGGCAATTGCAGATTTGGCTCACCCCGCAAGGTTTCGTAAGGGGCGCGCTGGAAAACAACGCCACTGCGAAAAAGGGAGCCGCGGGCACAGTCGTGACGTTCAAGACCGGCAAATACAAAATCGAAGGCATGATCGATGCTCAGAACCTGGTGACCAAGACTGAAACGCGGGTAGCTGACGCGGTTCTCGGCGACAAACTGATTGAGACTACGTTCTCAGGCTACAAAGACTTTGACGGCGTGAAATTTCCAACCATGATCGTGCAAAAGCAAGGAGGGTCGCCCACACTCGAACTGACCGTGACTAGCGTGAAAGGAAATCCGGGCCTGAGTGTATCTGTGCCAGATTCCGTCAGGGCTGCCGCCCCGCCACAAGTGCACGTAACCGACCAGAAGCTGGCCGACGGCGTCTGGTTTCTCGGCGGAGGATCGCACAACAGCGTCGTCGTGGAGTTCCCAACGTACATCGCGATCATCGAAGGTCCGCTAAACGATGCCCGCTCGGACGCCGTCATGGCCGAAGCCAAGAAGTTGGCTCTCAACAAGCCGATCAAGTACCTCATCAACACGCACCACCACTTTGATCATCTCGGCGGAGTCCGGGCATATGTAGCTGCGGGCGCTTCGATCGTCACCTATGAAGCAAACGTGGCCTATTATGAAAAACTCTTCGCGATGCCGCATTCGATTGATCCGGACGAACTGGCCAAAAATCCCAAGAAGCCGACGATTATTCCGGTGCAGGAAAAGTACGTTTTGAAGGAAGGCGACCAGTCCATCGTCGTCTACCACCTGGATGGCGACATCAGCGCCACCGATATGCTGGTGATGTACATCCCCAGGGGAAAAATCCTCGTCGAGGCGGACGTCTTTACGCCGGCTACTCCGACAACGCCCCCGCCCACCGGAGTCCGCCCTGCGGTTTTCGCCGCCAACCTGGTGAAAAATCTCCGGAAGAATAACTTGGATGTGGCCACGATTGTGTCGATACATGGGATCGTGGTTCCGTTCTCCGAATTCGAAAAAGAGACCAACGGCGGGAAGAGCTAAACAGCATCGAAAAAGTATCTGCAAGGCCGCAGCCGGCGAGACGATTCCCGCCTGCCCATCTCCAGTCACCTGCCAACCCTAATCGTAAGCGGCCGGCAAAGCTAATACTCAGCTGTCGCGCGGAACCGTGGGTCGCGTGTCCGAACATCGAAATTTCTCTAACACCTTGATGTCTCGGTGCGGCGCCCCTTGCAACGCGATCTGTATTAGCTTAAGCTTTTTTCCATCGCTATTTCATCGCCAAAACGAGATGTTACTCTCGAAACTCGGGGGCATGCATGAAAAATCCTGAAGAAGTGAAAGCCCCGAAATTGCCGAAAAAAACAGCCGCTGAAAAACGTCTGCTTGGCCGGCGCACGCTGCTCCGAGGAGCGTTATTTTCCGCCGGAGCCGCCGCAGCGGGCGTGGGTGTCGCGCATGCTGATGACAGCGTTGGCGCGAACGCGCCGGAATGGATGAAGACGCCCGGGCGGCCCTTTTCGGGATACGGCGTGCCGTCGAAATGGCAAGAGAGAGTGCAGCGGATCTACGCCATCGCTCCTGGGCGCGATGGGACGGGCTCCTCCCGAACTCCGCTCCATCTTCTCGAAGGAACAATCACCCCGGGCGGATTGCATTACGAGCGCCATCATAACGGCGTACCCGACATTGACCCTGCGCAGCACGAATTATTCATTCATGGTCTCGTCAAGCGGCCGCTGGCCTTTTCCCTCGAAGCGTTGATGCGCTATCCGATGGAGACACGCATTTATTTCGTGGAATGCTCCGGCAACAGCGGAATATTCGCTCAGCCTCAGCCCGCTCAAGTGACGGCCGGCGATCTCAACGGTCTCCTTTCTTGCTCGGAATGGACCGGTGTTCGGCTTGCGACTTTGCTGGGAGAAGCCGGTGTGACAAGGGAAGCGAAATGGGTGGTCGCGGAAGGCGCGGACGCGGCTGCCATGAGCCGAAGCGTGCCGCTCGAAAAGTGCCTGGATGACGCGATGATCGCCCTGTTCCAAAACGGAGAGGCGATTCGCCCGGAGCAAGGCTATCCAATGCGCCTGTTGTTACCGGGCTATGAAGGCAACATGAACGTGAAATGGATTCGCCGGTTGAACGTAACCGACGTGCCGGTGAACGCGAGGGACGAAACTTCGCACTACACCGAGTTGATGCCCAGTGGCAAGGCGCGCCAATTTATGTTTGCTCTTGGCGTCAAATCCATCATCGTCAAGCCATCCTTTGGAATCACGATGAAGGGGCCCGGACTCTATGAAATTTCCGGCCTGGCATGGTCCGGCGGCGGCCACATCACAAAAGTGGAGGTATCCACCAATGGCGGTGCGACGTGGTCCCGCGCGGCTCTGACCGAGCCGGTATTGCCGAAAGCGGTGACGCGCTTCCGCCTCCCATGGCAGTGGGATGGCAAGCCGTCCACACTCATGAGCAGGGCAACGGACAACACAGGCGACGTGCAGCCCACCCGCGCGAACTGGGTCGCTCAATTTGCGCCTGGCCAGTTCTACCACTTCAACGGCATTCAGATCTGGGGCATTGACGCAGACGGGACGGTGAAGAATGTCTATGCTTAGATCCGTTTTTCTTCTGCCGTTGGCAGCGTTCTGTTTGTTGCCGACCGCACGTGCCGCGCAAGGGCCAAATCTTGGGCGTCCGCTGACGCCCGAGGAAATTAAAAAAATCGATCTCACCGTGGCACCCGACGGAAGGGGGCTTCCGCCGGGTAGCGGCTCCGTTTCGGCAGGAGCGGCGGTCTACACCAAAAACTGCCGGGGCTGCCATGGACTTCAAGGGTCGGGAAAACCGCAGGACCAGCTCACGGGTGGCGTCGGCTCAATCACGACGGCGAAGCCTGTGAAGACGCCGGTTAGCTACTGGCCTACGGCCACGACGCTCTTCGACTATATTCGTAGAGCTATGCCGTACACGGCACCGCAATCGCTCACAAATGACGAAGTTTATGCGGTGACGGCATACCTGCTTTCGATTGACGGAATCGTTCCCGCGGATGCGGTGCTCGATGCGAAGTCTTTGCCGCGCGTAAAAATGCCAAATCGCGGCGGCTTCGTGTCCTGGTGGCCGAAGCCGCCAGCCGGCAATTCCCGGTGATATTCAGGTTGTCGCAACGTCCCTGGCGCTAACAAATTGACTCGCGCTTTGCGAAGGACTATTGATATCGATCGAGCAGGCGGGACGTATAATCATTACGATTGAGGTGCCTTCCATGCGTGCCTACTTGTTTGGCTCATTTCTAGCGGTTGGATTTGGAATTCTGCTCGCTGGCTGTTCGACAAGTGCGGCGCCGAACGCGCCCATTCCGCCGGCAAAAGTAGATGTGTCGCTGGCGAGTTCGGCGGGAAAGCAAACGGCGGTTTTTGCCGGGGGCTGCTTCTGGGGTACGCAGGCTGTGTTCGAGCGCGTGAAAGGCGTGGTCCAAACCACGGTGGGATATGCCGGCGGCTCCGCATCGACCGCGACGTACCAACAGGTGATCACGGAAACGACGGGACATGCGGAATCAGTAGAAGTCGTCTACGATCCTTCCCGGCTCACCTATGGCCAATTGCTTCGTATCTTTTTTTCCGTCGCTCACGATCCCACCCAGCTCAACCGGCAGGGACCGGACGTCGGCACCTCGTATCGTTCCGCCATTTTCTATACGAACGACGAACAAAAACGGATTGCGACGACATACATCCAGCAACTTGACGCCGCGAGAACTTTCCCGGGAAAAATTGTCACGGAGGTTACACCGCTGAAGGGCTTCTATCGCGGCGAAGACTATCATCAGGACTACGCGCTGAAGAATCCCAACAGCGCTTACATTCAGATTTGCGACCTGCCGAAAATCGCGGCTCTAAAGCAACAGTTTCCCGAACTTTTTGTCGACTATAAGGGCAAAGATTAGGCATCGGCGCTCGCTGGGATGAGCGATCTCGGTTACGGGGATCGCCCGCGCGGTTCGTCCGCAATCGTGACAATTTCCAGTGTTCAATCGTCAGGGCAGGCTTTCCACCCAACCCTCGACGGGTGTATATTCCCTGCAAAGGAAATTCAAACTGGCGTTTCGGGCTGAGAACTCCGGCCCAAGTGGGAGGTTCTCATTGAAGCTTCCATGGATATTTCGTTATGCGGTGTTGCAATGCGCGCTATTGTCTACTGTTCTGCTGCTAGGAACGTCTGCGGCGCGCGCGCAAACGCCGGACCGCGCTCCTGAATATTTCCCGGCCGACGTGCAATACGGCGCCCAAATTTTTGCTTCTCAATGCGCAGCCTGCCACGGCGAAAATGGCGATGCGATTTCCGGTGTGAACTTCCGCGCCGGCCAATTCAAACGCGCCGTCACGGACACCGATCTGCGCATGGTCATCACCAACGGCGTTCCGGGCACGGGCATGCCGGGATTCATATTTGACGCCTCGGAAATCACGGGCATCATTTCCTATCTTCGAAGCATGAGCAGTTTCAACAGCCGAAGTCTGGTTGTCGGCAACGCAGCTCGCGGCCGGGCGCTCTTTGAGGGCGCGGGCAAATGCGGGAGCTGCCATGCCGTAAACGGCAAGGGGCCGCTTGTCGCTCCCGACCTCGGCGATGTCGGCGCGCTTCGCACCGCCGACTTCCTTAGCCGGACGCTCGCCGATCCGGCCGGCTCGATGGTCCCGTCCAATCGTTCGGTGCGCGCCGTAACGCGGGACGGCAAAGTCGTCACCGGCCGGCGCCTCAACGAAGACACCTATACCGTTCAGCTGATCGACGACCAGGAACATCTCGTCTCGCTCCTGAAGGCCGATCTCACCGAATACACCGTCCTGAAGACCACGACGATGCCGTCCTACAAAGACAAGTTTAGCGCCCAGGAAATGGCGGACGTCCAAGCCTACCTCCTTTCGTTGAAAGGTGTAAAATGAACCACTCTCCGCGCACCTCTTTCCTGTTAGCGGTCGCTTTGCTCGTTCCTTTCGCGGCTCGCGCGCAAGTCACGGCTGATCGCTTGCTCCACGCGCCGGATGAGCCGCAGAACTGGCTGACCTACTCCGGCGGCTACGCAAGCCAGCGCTATAGCCGCCTCAATCAAGTTAACCCCTCCAACGTGAAGAATCTCGAGTTGAAGTGGGTGTTTCAGGCGCAGTCGCTGCAAAAATTCGAGACCACTCCTCTCGTCGTCGACGGCATCATGTACGTCACCCAGTCGCCGGATGACATTGTGGCGCTCGACGCCAAGACCGGCCGCGCTTTCTGGGTCTACCATTACATTCCGTCGCCCGCAGCGCGGCCCTGCTGCGGCGTCGTGAATCGCGGCGCCGCGATCCTTGGCGACACGCTTTTCATGGCGACGGTGGATGCGCACCTCGTTGCGGTCGACACCAAGAACGGCCACGCCGTCTGGAATACGAAACTCGCCGAGGCTGCGTCCGGCTATGCGGCCACAATGGCACCGCTTGTCGTGAAGGACAAAGTGGTTGTGGGCGTTGCCGGAGGAGAATACGGCATTCGCGGCTTCATCGCCGCCTTCGATGCCGGCACAGGCAAAGAAGCCTGGCGCTTCAATACCGTTCCAGATCCCGATCAGCCCGGCCACGAAAGTTGGCACGGCGCCGATTGGGAACACGGAGGCGCCGCTGTCTGGATGACCGGCTCCTACGATCCCGATCTCAACCTGACCTACTGGGGCACCGGCAATCCCGGCCCGGATTTTAATCCGAATCAACGGCTGGGCGACAACCTCTACTCCGATTCGGTCGTTGCTCTCGATGCCGATACCGGCAAACTCAAGTGGCATTTCCAATTCTCGCCGCACGATCCCTACGACTACGATTCGGTGCAGGTTCCCGTACTCGCCAACTCGAATTGGAACGGCACTCCGAGCAAGTTGATGTTGTGGGGCAATCGCAACGGCTTCTTCTATGTGTTGGACCGGGCGACGGGAAAATTTCTATCGGGCCACCCGTTTGTGAAGGTCAACTGGGCGAGCGGCCTCGACGCTGACGGCAGGCCAATCACCACGCCCCAGCCGCCGGGCCAGCCGACCTTTCCCGGCATTCAGGGCGGAACGAATTGGTATTCGCCGTCCTACAGCCCAAGCACCGGGCTGTTCTACCTGTCCGCATGGGAAAATTACTCCACGATTTTCCAGGGCACGGAAGCTGAATTCAGGGAAGGGCAACGCTTCACGGGCGCCGCGAACACGAACCCGATTCCTGGCGCCGACAATCCCGGAGGCCAGCGCGTAGGCCCGATCGACATGTATACGGAGGCACTGGGCAGCGGCGCCGTCATTGCAATCGATCCGCAAACTGGCAACAAAAAATGGAAATTTGACATGCACGACGTCAATTCCAGCGGCATCCTGACCACCGCTTCGGACTTGCTCTTTGTCGGTGGGCGCGAGGGCTATTTCCAGGCGCTGGACGCCCGCACCGGCTCGCTGCTTTGGAAACAGAGCCTCGGAGGCGAAATCATCGCCGGCCCGATGACCTTTCAAGTCGACGGCAAGCAGTACGTTTCCGTTGCCTCGGGCAACAGCCTTTTCGTGTTCGCCCTGCGCGAATAGCGATTTCCTGGGAGAGGCCAGGGAAACGGCGAAACGATCTCAATTCAAATTATTCAGCAGCGGGACGTTCTTTGGGTCCGGGGGCTTTGGCACGGATTGCAAGAATGCGTAGATGTCCGTCAGATCCGAATCCGAAATGGCCTTGGGTCCATACGGCGGCATCTGGCCCTTGGGATGGCGGACGTAAGCGAGCAAAGCGGTCAGCTCCAGCCGCGGAGGCCCGATTCGCGGGCCGGCTTCTCCTCCTTGGCCGACCAAACCGTGGCATTCCCAGCAGCCGACGGTCCTGAACAGCCGCTTCCCATTTTCGGCATTGGCAGTTGTATTCGCCTTCGAAGCGTCGTTGCCCTGGGGCGCCGCTGCAGAACGCAGTCCGACGAACGTGCCCAACACCAAAATGGCAAGAACCGTGATTCTTGCATTTCGGAGTGCCTGAAATCTGTTCATCGCTCTCTCTCCGTCTGCGCGCGCCGCAACGGGCGCCGGACCGCTTCGGATATTCGTCAGCGCGGTTGCGTCACGACGTCCACGAGCGCGGGCTCGCCGCGCTCGACTGCGGCGATAGCCCGGCGCAGAGCCGGCGCCAGGTCCTTCGGGTCGGAAATCGGACCTTCGCTGTGCAAGCCCAGACTCTCGGCGAACTTTGCGTAGTCGATATTGGGATTTTCGATTGCCGTGCCGATACGCGCGTTAGTGATCCCGCGACTGTGCCGGTCCTCCATCCGCTGAATGTGCATCGTTTCCTGAAGATAAGCGTGGTTGTTAATCATCACGTTCAAGAGAGGAATGCGGTGGTGGGCGGCAGTCCAAAGAACAATCGGCGCGTAGAGCAGGTCGCCATCGGTCTGCAAGTTGACGGAGAACCGGCCATGCTTCCGGTTCGCGAGCGCGGCGCCCACCGCAGAAGGCGCCCCATAGCCTAGGCCCTCTCCGCACGCTCCGCCGACGTGCCGGTAATACGTGTCGAAATTCCACATCCGCAGCGGCCAGTCGCGGCCGTGGGTGACGTCGGACACAAGCGACCAATCCTTGTCCTTGATCTGCGCCCACACCTCGGCGGAAACACGCGCGGTGCTAATCGGGCTCTCGTCCCAGGCGTAGACCGCTTGGGCCCGCACTCGCTCGACAATACCCTGGCGCTCCGCTGCCAGTTTGGCTCCGCGATCCTGAAGCGCCCGCTTGCGATCGGCATCGATTCGGCGCTTGACCTCCTCGATCAGCGCGGGCATCGTCGCCTCCGCGTCCGCCGCGATCGCCAGATCCACTTCCGTAAAGCGCTCGAAGTTCTGGTAATTGCTCTTGAGATAAAGATCTCCCGACGTGATGCTGATCAGCTTCGCGCCCGGTTTAGCCACCGGTCGGGACGTCCGGTACAACTGGTCACGGAACGCGTTGACGGTTCCCCAGAAGTCGATCAGCTCAAGACCCAGGATGACGTCCGCATTGGCGATGACCGCGCCCGCGCGCTCCGATTGATTTAGAGCATGCCGTGACGGAAAGTTCATCCGCCCATTCTGGTCGATGACGGGCGCCTGCAACGTTTCGGCGAGGCCGATCAGATACCGCATTCCGGCCGCCGTTCGGGCCAGATGGCCGGCGACGATCACTGGGGCGTCTGCCTCCGCCAGAAGCCGTGCCGCCTCGGCGACCGCGCCCGAATCCCCTTGTGGCGGCGCCGCGAGCGTCAGTTTCGGAACATGGAATTGGGCGTCCGTTGCGATCGGGCTCTCCTGCAGGTGACCATCCGCCACCAGGAGCACCGGCGCCATCGGAGGAGTCATGGCGATTTTGTACGCCCGCACGGCCGATTCCGCAAAGTGAGGAAGAGAAACCGGCAAGTCGTCCCACTTGATAAATTCACGCACCATCGCCGCCGCGTCCTGCACGCTGTGCACCCAGTCCACGCGCATCGGTTTTCGCGTGACGGCATCCAGGTGATTGCCTACGACGATATAAACCGGCACGCGGTCGCAAAACGCGTTGTAAATCGCCATCGCGGCATGCTGCAGCCCCACCGTTCCGTGTGCGAAGACGAGCAGCGGCTTGCCTTCCACCTTGGCATAGCCGTGACCCATCCCAACGGCGGACTCTTCATGGCAGCAGGTAAGCCACTCCGGATTCTTGTTCCCCCCATAATTGATTAGCGACTCCTGCAGCGCCCGGAAACTGGAGCCGGGATTCGCGCAGACGTACTCGAAATTGAGTGTCTTCAGCACGTCGGTCATGAAGTCGGATCCGGTTCGATCCGTCGTGAGCACGTCGGCGTCCGGCCCGGCCACCGCCTCGTCGCCGGAAGAAGGAACCACGGACTGCGCGGGCGCAGGTTTCTGCGCCGCCATCCAAGCTGCCGCTCCACCGGCCGTCTTCAGAAATTTCCGGCGATCAACGGACATATTTTCCTCCGGTGATGTTTACAGGCGCCGCTCATCTGTCCCAGATTATGTGAGTCACATCGTCGTCTTATTTCGGAAAATTGTAAATGAATTATGCCTCGATGTGCCGTCATCCATTCACAATCCAAATCCCACACACGCCATTCGCGTAGAACCCGGAAGCTCGAACGTTCCCACATATCGAGAGCTGTCCCGTCTGAGAGGCCTTGCAAGCATCTTAGAGCGAACGGCTGGAGGGCCGTGGGCTGCACGGAAAAAGCTCAAGAGTTTTCTTGAGCGGGAAATTACGGCGGTGGTATTCCGTGGTCGCGCCAGGTTCTGGCAGTCCACGGAAAAACACGAAACGCCGTCGTTCCTAGGCACGCCGCGTGCCTAGGAATCCCTTTTGTTCTTGCTTTGTCAATCGAAGACAGATTCCTCGCTGCACTCGGAATGACAGATTGCTTGGTTGCGCGTGCTCGAAACCAAGGCCAATGACACCGCTACCGCGATTCTGAAGTGCTAGCCTTTCCACCTGGAACTTCGGTAGAGTAAAAACACGCGCCCGTAGCTCAGCTGGATAGAGCATCTGCCTTCGAAGCAGAGGGTCGGGAGTTCGAATCTCTCCGGGCGCGCTGTTCTTCCGTCTTTCGCTCGCTGGAGGATCACGTCGAACGGTTTTCCGCACGGCTCGGGTTCACTTCATGCAACAGGTGTGTAGGATTGTGGCGAGGTGCCCGCCGCCCTTTCTCGCCAGGAAGGATAGTGGCCACGGGGAACGGGGCTTATATCCACTCCCCGGCGCGCATCACCGGCTCTGAGCCACCCGCCGCGCTGATGCCGTCCACGTCGATGTGATTCGATCCGATCATCCAGTCGACGTGAATCAGGCTGGTATTTGCGCCGCGCGACGCCAGTTGTTCCGGAGTGAGGCTGTCACCGTTCTTGAGGCACGTGCTGTAGGCCTGCCCTAACGCAATGTGGCAGGCGGCGTTTTCATCAAAAAGAGTATTTAGGAAGAGCAATCCACTCGAAGCAATTGGAGATGAGTGCGGCACCAGGGCTACTTCTCCGAGCCGGTGCGCTCCTTCGTCCGTGTCGATCATGCGCCGCAGGACTTCGTTGCCCCGCGCGGCGCGCTCCTCGACAATCTTCCCGTTCTGAAACCGCACGGAAATTTCTTCGATCATCGTTCCTTGATACGACAACGGCTTTGTGCTGGTCACTCGGCCTTCCACACGATCTTTGTGAGGCGTGGTGAAAATTTCCTCGGTCGGTATATTGGGAATACAGTACCGACCATTGTGCGCTGTTGTCCCTCCACCCAGCCAAAGGTGATCGTCGGCTAAACCGACGCGGAGGTCCGTGCCGGGTCCCCGAAAGTGCAATGCCGAATACCGCTTTTCGTTCATTCGGTCTGCGCGAGCGTGCAGGTTCGCGTCGTGCTCTTTCCATGCCGCCACCGGATCCAGGCGATCCGCACGCGACGCGGCGAAAATCGCATTCCAAAGCCGGGCCAGCGCTTCGTCCTGCGGCAGATTGGGGAATACGGCCGCTGCCCACGCCGGAGTGGCGCACGCTACGATCGTCCAGTTGATGTCGTGGCGCACAATCAATTCCAGCGCCGGCCGGTATGCTTTCGAAGTCGCGCGATTGACGCGGCTCACCTTGTCCGGATCCTCCTTCGAGAGCAACGAAGGATCGTTGCCGGCGATCGCGAGCCGAGCCGCGCCACTCCGGTATGCCTGGGCCATGCCCTCATAGAGCCACGAGGCGGCGCTGTCGAAGCTGGCGTCCGCGCCATAGCGAAATCGAAGCAGCGACGATTCTTCGTCGGTAAAAAACGTGGTGACAAGGGACGCGCCTGCCTTATACGCATGCTCGGTAATGCGCCGCGCCAACGGAATCGCATCCAGAGTGGCGGTCATCACGAGGTCTTGTCCCGGCGCAAGTCCCAGTCCGATGCGGACGGCGGCTTCCGCCAGGCGATCCAGATTTTGTTCGAATTCGGGTGTCTGAACAAACTGTCCGTTGGCAAACGCAGTGTTCGTGGTCATGGCTGCCATTATCACGCCGCTTCGGCCCCTTGACAATGCGTAGAAGACGCAAGTAAACACCGGTCAACGTCCTCGTGTGTGCTCGATTTGGCCTAGGTGATCTCAGATTGACATTCCTCGAATGCGGGCATATAGCATTGAAATCGCAAGTGTGGTTCCCTTCGCTGGATGGAGACACTTTGAAAATCCGAACGCTCGTTCTGGCAACCATCCTCGGCACGACGTTCGCACCGCGGAGCGAAGCTCAAACGGCCAGCCAAGCCACCGATGCGCTTCCAGCGCCGGGCTTTCATCATCTTCACCTCAATTCGGTAGACCCCGATGCGGCAATCGACTTCTACAGAAAGCAGTTCCCGAGCACAGAGAAGGCGACCGTCGCGGGTTTTCCTGCGCTGAAGGCCGGCAAAGTCCACGTGCTGTTCACGAAGGTCCGTGCGGCGCCTCCAACCGAGCCGCAGACTGCCATCTGGCACTTCGGCTGGCACGTGGTTGACATCCGGAAAAACCTCGAAATGTACAAGGAGCGGAAACAGGTCCATCTGCTGCCGCTTTATACCGGCGATGACGATGGATATGTGTTCGTCAGCAGCGACACTTGGCCGGGCACGGGTGGAGTGCTAGGTCTGACCAAATCGCAGATCGCGGAAGCGAAAGCGGCGGGGACCAAGCCACTCGGGGGAGCCGGCTTCGCGTACCTGCAAGGTCCTGACGGGGCCATCGTAGAGTATCAGGGAAATATGCCCGCTGAGCGCTTCAATCACGTACACATGTACCAGGAAGACCCGTATTGCGCGCAGCTTTGGTATCAGAAGCACTTGAACGCGCGGGTGCCGCAAGCCACCCCCGGACAGATCCCGCATACCGAAGCGGACTGCAAGGTGCAACGCGGCGAGCCAAGCTGGCCAGGACTGGAAAAAGAGGGAACCATCCGCAAGCCTTCGGCGGGCGTCCTGTTCGACGACGTGGCCCTCAATTGGTACGAACGTCAGGGAGATCGTCCGCTCGTCAGCACGCGCGGGCACTTGGCGGATCATATCGCGCTTAGTGTCAACCATCTCGACGCTTGGGTCGCTAAACTGAAAAGGGAGAGCGTCACGTTTCTCAAGGAGCCTTACAAATTCGGCGACACGCGTGCGGTGATGATTGAAGGCCCGAGTCGCGAGGCAATCGAACTCGTCGAGATAAAATAGCCGCGTTAGCCCTCGGTCCCTAGTGGCAAGATTCGTGGCCGCGGCGACAGGCGCTCATCGAACACAAGTGTCCGGGCGCGCCACGGATGGGCACCTGCCGCTTATTTCAGTTGATGCTCCGCGGTTTCGTCGCGGTGTTTTTTCAGATACTCCATGAATGGTGTCCCGCCGGTTCCGATTGCATGGGGATTCTTCACGTCGGTCTGAGCCTGCCGGAAAATGTAAGCCGCGGCATATTCGAGATGCAAGGAACGAAAGTCCTCAAGAACCTCAACGCACGCATTGAACACCGCCGTCAATGCTTGCCGGCCCGCGCGCTGGACAAACGGCCGCACCGGCGCCCTTTTTTCCAGCGCCTCGATGAAAGCACGATGCGCGGGAGGCATGTAAGTGCGCATCTCCTGGAGATACGAGCGCAACGCATCTTCCTTGTGTCCCACGCCAAGCATGGCATCGAGCGCCGGAACGATCGAGCTCTGTGCTCCGGTTTCGCCGCGGAATTGCTGCGGTTGCCCTCCATAGGCCTCAACGCCTTCGTAGACAACGCCCTCCGGGAGGTCGGGATGATTCTTCCAGCCGTGAATATAAGGGCGAACGCGGTGGTAGTAGATGAAAGGCTCGCACCATTCCGGCATTCTATCGAGAGTGGCGTACATGGAGCGCAACGACGATTCGACTTGCGAGAGCAACCCTTCCAACCGCTCTGCCTCACCCTGCTCCGCCGCATCGAGACATGCCTCTAGGACAGCCATCGCCGGAGCCGCTTTTCGCTCGATCTCGACGTGAATCAGAATGAACCACTCTTCGTCGATACCGCCGAGAAAGTTTTGGATAAGAGCCAGATTGCCGCATTCGATCTCGCGTGACGCGTCGAAACGGAAGTAATTGTGAAGCGCGTAGCTACTATAGCTCAGCACTGGTGGCCGGCCCAGGCTGTCCGCAATCTCATGCCACGGCACCGCGAGCCTCGCCGGCAAGATTAGCGCGGGCCGAGACCCGCCCCAGACGTAGGCATGTCCCAAATAGCTGAGCAGAACCATGGCTCGCTCGCGTTCGCGGGAGTCGTTGATCGATTCGAATGGGAATGGAGGAAGATCCGCGATTCGGTGCCGAACCTGATCCGATGCAAAAAGTTTGGGTAAGCCTGCGGCGACCTCTTCCCACGCGTCAAAGGCCCTGGGAAGACGTTTCAACGGATCTTGAAGGGGAAGAAAACCGCGCTCGCGATTAAGCTCGGGCGCGGCGATAAAGGGTGACATGCATGGCGTTCCTTATCCCGCTTGGTGGCCGAACGCTCTTGTATAAAGCGCTCGACTCTTGGGTTCTTACAGAATACAGAATTTCGAGCGCGGCGAAAGACATCATCTGGAATCTCCGTGCTGTGGCAGGCAACAAGCCGGCGTTTCGGAAGCAACTCGTTACATCAGAAGGGACAATCCTCGAATCGCGCCCTGCAGTATCTCCACGTGCTCCACTCCTCCACGTGCCCGGCCCGAATGCGTTCCAAAGACCAGTTCGTGCTGCACGTCACGTCATAGGCGCAGGCGTCGGAGACCTCCGGATGCCAAGCCCTGTTGATCTGCCACAGCCCTCGGCTCTCTCCTCCGTCGCCGGTAGCTTCGGGACGGCGCCCGGACTCGTGCGAGACAATCCACTCCGCCACGCGAGGGTCAACGCCGGCGGCATTCGCCGCGCCATGAACATAGACCTCAACGTGTAGTCTCCCACGCGGAGCGGGAACTGCCCTCAGCGAAGGCGCGGCCGGGGGAATCGTACTTTTCACGACTTTGTACTCGGCCGCGCGGGTGAAAGACGTCCAGAGAATGGCCGCGACATAGACGGTAAAAAGGGCTTTATGAAACCAATGACCTGAGTTTTTCAAAACCCACCCCAATCATCTAAATAAGAGGACCCAGCACCTCAAAAATCCCCTCAACAGCATTCCCGGTCAACCTGCCAAAGCTATACTCTACACTAGAGCGAACAAAAAGCGAATAAGAAAACACCGCTCCTCCCTATCCCAGCGGAACGGCCCAGACCGCCGTTTGCCGAGGGCAAATTCGTTGTGTCCGCAGCAGGAGCGGCGTACGATGCACAAGCTCGAAGTCCAAATCTGAAATTCCAGATCAAATGGGGCATTCCCATTAAAAAGCAGGGAGCGGAAGAAGGGAGCTACGAATGAAGAATCTACCGATGATGGTTTTGAAGTTCTGGAAGACGCTGGCGATTGCTGTTGCCGTCGCTGCTCTGGCTGCCATCGCGCAACGGGCGACGTTCGCGGCCGCCCAGGATGTTTCAGCCACGCTCGACGCCGCCGCCAAAGCGATGGGAATTGGCGATCTAACATCGATCGAGTACAAGGGCGCTGGCTCGGCTTACAATTTTGGCCAGGCCGTGAATGCAAGCCTGCCCTGGCCCAAATTCGTCCTCAAGAACTATGTCGCGGACGTCAATTATTCGACCCCTTCCATGCGGCAGGAAATGTATCGCACGCAGCTTGATGGAACCCCTCCCTTCGGCGGCTTCACGCAAATCCAGTTCGTAAGCGGCAACGACGCATGGAACATGGTTGGGGACCCGATGGGTCCGGTTGCGGCTCCCGCGAATGTTGCCGAGTGGCAATTGCGGATCTGGATTACGCCCGCAGGCTTCATCAAAGGCGCCATGGCCAATCACGCGACGATGAAGGGCAAGGCGATCACCTTCATGACCCCGGATCACCACACGGTTCAGGGCACCCTGGACGCCCAGAATCTGGTGGTGAGAACCGAGACCTGGATCGACAACCCCGTGCTCGGCGACGTGCCGGTGGTGACGACGTTCTCGAACTACAAAGATTTTGGCGGTGTGAAGTTCCCAACCATGATCGTGCAGACCCAGGAGGGCAATCCCTTCCTTGAACTTGCGGTGAGCGAGGTCAAGCCAAACGGCGCGGTAGCGATCGACGTTCCTTCCAGCGTGCGCAACGCGCAAATACCGCCGGTCCATGTGGTCACTGAAAAGATCGGTGACGGCTTGTGGTATCTCACCGGCGGAACGCACCACAGTCTGGTCGCGGAGTTCAATGACCATATCGTGCTCATTGAATCGCCGCTCGATCAGGCCCGTGCCAGCGCAGTGATCGCGGAGGCGCACAAACTGGTCCCGAACAAGCCGATCACCTACGTGGTGAACAGCCACAATCACTTCGACCATCTCGGAGGAGTGCGCACAGCCGCCGCCGAAGGGGCCACCGTCATCACCCCGGCTTCGAACAAGGCGTATTACGAGAAGGTTTTTGCCTATCCCCACACGCTGAATCCCGACAATCTTGCCGAATCCAAGAAGAAGGTGAAGGTGGAAGGTGTCGAGAACAAGCGGGTACTAACCGACGGCACGCATGAGATCGATCTCTACGTGCAGCCGATCAATGGCCACAACGACGCAATGATGCTCATCTATTTTCCCAAGGACAAAATCCTAACGGAAGCCGACGCCTATACCCCTCCGCCTACTCCCAATGCCGCACCTCCAGCCCAGCCGAATCCCTTCAGCGTGCAGCTATATGATGAGATTCAGCGGTTGAAGCTGAACGTTGACAGGATCGCGCCGCTGCACGGCCGCATGACATCTCTTGCCGAACTGAAAGTGATGATCGGCAAGCCGAACAGCTAGTCACAGGTGCGGAAAGGGTGTTCGAAAGCCTTTTGGCTTGCGCAGGCATCTTGAGCTTTGGCGGATCCCAGGCGCCGGCGGAGCGAAAGTTGCCCCCACTGAAGACGCGGGCACGGGATTGTGTGTTTCACGGTTTCGTATTCGATCGCACGCGTAAACTGATGTCCAAACAATAGTCAGGACGTAGACGGCCACCTGAGCTTTTCAAGATTCGCTGATGCGCGCTCTGTATCCCTAAGCGCGTAGCCCCGCATATTTTAGAGATCGCCGATCAATGGCAGTCGTCCGGGGATGGGGTTGTTAACTTGGTGTTAAAGAAGATTTAGCCGCGTTTTTACATCCTCCTCTTCAAGCCTGCTGTAAGTTTCTCAGCACACAAGCTGATCAACGGCAGAGGGCCCGCCCCCTGGCAGTCGTGGGCCCTCCCTCCTATGTTGAAGTATTAGGAGAAGCGTGTTGGGTCGGCTTCGGGACGACGCAAATGGAAATGAGGCGCACTTGATCAAAAAAATCGCGATCCTTCTGCTTGTTTGGGCCGCAATCGATCTTTGCGTGCCCGGATTTTGCCAGACGGACGGCATCGCGTTTTCCTCGGCTCCAGCGCATTTCGAAGTCGTATCGAAAAAAGCGCCCGCACGAGGGACCAGTCGAACGCTTTACGAAGACGATTGCTTCTGCTGCTGCTCGCATATCGTGCATCGTCCATACTTCGTCTTGGAGGTTAGCCTCCCCACCACGTCGGTAAATTTGCAACATTTCTTCCATGAGCCTTATGCAATTGCTATGACGCACTTTCATCCTCCCCGCGCCTAGACTCCGCTTCCCATCACGCGAGTAACTCCGCGATCTGCTCACGCGCCCCACGGCGATGTGAGTCGGTCCCTGCCTCGAGGCCGCTTGTAACGGCATCCGTACGCGGGTGCCCGGGAGGAGTCATGCCGCATCGCTTTCTTTCGAGAAAGGCGTTTATTCAAATCTTGTGCTTCATCGCGGCCGGAATTGCGGTCGTTGGATCTCCAAACGCAGCCTGCGCCCAAGACACTTTCGAGATACGTGTGGAGCAATATGAACAGCCTGTTCTGGGAAGGTTCACGCTGGAGGAGCATTTGAACGACGTTGGAATTGGCACGGCGAGCCTTGACGGCACCATAGCTGCAACACATCACCAGTTTCATATGAGCACGGAGTTCACGGCTGGAATCAGTTCTAACGTTTCATTGGGTTTGATGGTGTTGACGGCTCTAGTGCCGGGACATGGGGGTTTGCAATATGCAGGTTGGCGGGTATTGCCGCACTTCTACCTTCCTGATTCGTTGCATTTCCCCGTGAGATTCGGTCTAACTGCGGAATTCTCTTTTCAGCCGACTCTATTTGCTGAAAGCGCGCGCACTCTGGAGTTGAGGCCGATCATTGAGGGCGCCATCGGACGCGTTCAACTCGACGCAAACCCCTCGACGGAGAGGTCGCTCTCGGGGTCGCAAGCTCGAAATCGATGGAACTTTCAGCCATCGCTTCGCTTTGCCTATCAATTAAAACCACGATTTAGCCCGATCCTAGAATACTACGGCGCCGCTGGGTCCCTCGCGAAACCCCTACCTTTGGAACAGCAGGTCCACCAAATATATCCGGGCGGGAGCTTGAGGCTCTCGGAGAATATTTTGTGGGATCTTGGGATTGGCGTCGGCTTGACGCCCGCAGGAAATCGATTGGTCTATAAGACGCGAATCGAGTTCTCATTGGGACGTACGAACAAGGACACACACAATTGAAAGGTTGGGCACAATGATGCTGCTCATTTTTGAGTTGGCGCTCTGAGGGAACGCGGGCTTTCTATCCAATGCCGATTCAGCCTCGCGGTGAAACTATTTTGCGCGCACCGACCAGTCTGATCCCTATTGCCTTTCGCTCCCATGGATGGACATAGCGCCCGCCGGAATCGCCGGCACTTCGGCATGCGGTTCGATGCTCCAACTTTTGGCCATGCGGTTGCCGCCCGCCGTGAGGCAGAAGAACGCGGCGAGCTCGATGATTTCCGCATTGCTGTAAAATTTCCTGAGCTCCGCGTACACTTCCTTGTCTCTTCCGTCATCAAGCGTGAGCGTGCGGGCATACTGGAGCGCGGCTCGAGTCTTCGGATCGGGATGCTCCCAGTTTGGCAGCGCGCAGCTCATTTTTTCCTCTTCGGTAATCGAAGCGGCAAGCGGAGAGGTTTGCCGTGCGCAAAATTCGCAGCCGACCATCTGCGCGATCTGGATGCGCGCCAACTCCTTGATTTCGTGCGGCACCGTGCCGCCGCGGTGAAGCATGTCCCAGTAGCCGGCGAACGCCTTGGCCACTTCGGGGTTCTGCCCCATCGTCCGATACCAGGCTGGGGGAGGACTCTTCGTTACCTTCGCCCGGTCGATGACTTCGCGCAATTCCGGTTCGGCGAATTCGTCTGCAATTTGCGGAATATTCGGCACATGCGTCGCGGCTGGCATCCGGCACCCCCGGGTCACCTCATCAGTGAAACGCCCTTCGGTAACTCTAGTCTTCGGAAGAGGTCTCGTCAAACCTGGCGCCGGCTTCTGGCTGAGCGCGCAGAGGCCCGGCTCATGATTTCGCGCAGCACAATGCAAAACGGTGGGACAGCCAGGAGCGGCTGTCCCACCGTGCGGCCAAACGCGCTACGAAACGACGAGCTAGTTGCTGGCTTGCTGGCTGGCGCTTGTCGCCTGGGAAGCCGACTCGACTGCTTTCAGCTTCGGCGCGGGCCGCTGCCACAGAAGACGCGCATCGGGTGCGTCGTTGGGATACGCCTCGGTTGACTCTTGCCCAGCGGGTTCGAGCACGATGTCGACGCGGCGGTTATAGGCAAGCCAAGTTCCCTTCTTCTTGGCCGCCATCCATTTTCCCGGCTTTTCTGTGTCTTGCGATTGGAGCGATGCGACCTGCTTCTGGTCGAGCTCCTGGGTTTTTCCTTCCGCGCGGACCTCAATTTTGTCCGCTGGAATGCCTTGCGAGACCAGATATTGCTTCGCGATTTCCGCCCGCCTCTGGCTGAGCGCAAGATTGTATTTCGCCGGCCCTCGGACGTCGGCATGCCCGACGACCGTCAGTTTGTTCTGCTGGTCGTACTGTTCGTTGTCCATGAACGTGGCCGCCGCCCTCGCAAGAATCCGCTTCTGGCTCGCCACGAGACCGACTTGGGGATGATGCCGGGTCGGAAAATTCGTTGGGTAAAAGACGCTCGCGAGCGTAACGGGCGGCGCGGGGTCGATGGAGCCAACAACGTGCAGCGTAGCCGTGCGAGTGACGGTCCCGCCGCAGGCGTTCGATGCAGTGAGCGTGTAGGTGAGATCCTTGTTGATAGGGCCGTCGCTGGTCCTGTCTGAAGTGGCCTCAATGCTGCGGCTGCCGGTGCTGGCAACCGAACCCAATGGCTGAATCGTGACGGCGTCCCCGTTCGAAGTAGACCAATTCAACGTTGCCGAGCCTTGCTCCACAACTTTGTCGCCGATCTTGTGGTAGCGCACTTCGGGTTGGCTGAACGAGAGCGCGGCTGTCGGCGTCCCGTTGACGTCGATTGTCGCGGAAGACATGGCCTCGCCGCCGGGTCCTTTGGCTACGAGTCGATACGCGGTTGTTTGTTTGGGGTCGACACTGCGGTCGCCGCTCGCCGGCACGTTTCCAACGTTGGCAATGGAAACGTTTGCCGCGTCCGCCGTTTTCCAATCCAAATTGGCGGACTGGCCGCATGTAAGCTGCTGTTGCGAAGCGGAGAGTTGCGCCGTCACTGGAGCAATGGGCACCATTGCGCTGGCAATGCCCGCCTCAAAACGCGGCTCCGGTCCGAGCTTGAGCCCCGGCTTAAAGTCCTTCGTCTTGATCCGGCCATTGTGGTTGAGGTACACGATGGCGCGCTGGCCCGCCTTCACCGCGACCGGGCCCGACCAGATGGTTTGTCCCTTTCGCGTAACGGTCACCTGATAACTACCCGGCTTCACGAGCAGCCACTGATGCCAAAGCCAATTGTTGTTGAACTCGTCGACGTGGCCGACAAAATAGGATGGCGAGTTGCCGTTGAGCAACACCGCCGCCCGGGGATGCCCCTTCAATTCAATGTCGCCGAAGGGCCCGTTCACCTTGTCGCCGGACGCCTGGAGAGACACTTTCAAATCCGTATCTCTTCCCGCTGTAATGTCCACATCCTGGATTTGTGGGATATAACCATAGTTGTACACGCCCACGCTGTGCTTTCCTTCGCCGAGCTTGATTGTCTGGCTGCCGTCACGAATGGCGTTCCCGTCGACAAACACGTAGGCTTGCTTTGGGCTCACCGAAATTTTCAATTTCCCCGTCGCTTTGCCGCTCTGGGCTGAAACGGGTACGATTGCAATCAGCGCAGCGAAAAAGGCCAGCGCGAACACCCGGGCTGGAGACCATGTTCGCATCATTGAGATTCTCCTTTCGCAAGTTCCTTCCATTGGGATTTGGGGCCGCTCATCCTCATGGGAACAGTGATTATATATCGCCTCACGATATACAGTGCAATAGATGCGTCGGGCTGGCGTGTTGTTGCCTTGACGCACCGGCCCAACACGGAGTAGCATGCCGCTCTGGAACCCCTAGATATCGTGTCACGATATTTCAGGCGGGATGCGGGACTCCGGCGCTCCGGCTTGAGGGCGGGTCCTTACTTCGTGCTCTTTGAGTCTTTGTACCCTTTTTTGGAAACTTCGGCGGCACGTTGTTCGAGCGAAGATCGGGTAAAAAGCTCGGGGGCGATACTGGAGTTGTACTTGCACGCCTTCAGGAACGTCTGCGATTGCTTGCGGTCGTTGCGCGAGCGCACGATACTGAGCGGCGTTTTGACGCCGTCCTGGACAACATATTGCGTGTAGCTCGTGGTGACCTCGGTGCGCTCGCGGGTCTCGGGATCGCGCGTCGCGACGACCCAGCGCAGCGGCAGGTGCGTCGATTTTTCGACCGCCAGCCGCAGGTCGCGGTGATCGCGGTCGGTGAACTCAATCCATTCCGCTTCCTTCAGGTCGACGATGTCCGTGCCCGCATACCGGTATTCCACGCCGGGGTCGTTCCGGCGCGAGCGCAGCATGTTGTTCATTCCGGATTTCACTTGCTCGTTGAAATTCTTCACCAAATCGTCCGGCTCGTTTGATACGCCGCCTTTGTCGAGCATCCAACCTTCATCGCCGTTGAACACGATGATCATCGAACCGCCATGCGTGATCATGAGGCCGTCGGAATCCAACAGGAAACCGAGAATCGTGTGTTCGCCCTTGGCGATGTATTCCGTGCGGTTCTTGCTGGGCAGCAGCCACTGCTCGCGGAACGGCGTATAACCCATCAAATCCCCGCTTGCTCCGAACTGCGCGACTTGCCCCTCGCAATCGCTGTCTTGCACATTCACGTACGCAGGCCCGCCGAGCGCGGCGACGACCTGCTGCAGCACCTGTTTCGCTTTCGCGGCGCTCTCGTCAGGGAGCAATTCCTGGGCTGGGCCTGTGGTCGCGGACCTTCCGCAGACACCCGCCAGGCCCAGAACTAGAATCATGTAAAACACGGTCCGGAATACCTGCCGCACAGAACGGAACCTCGCCTTTAGATGGAGGACGTCACCGGCCATAAAGGTTGCCAGATGAAAGGGCCGCTTTCTATTTCGCCACCCGCGCTTGCCGCGCAGCAAATACGAGATCGCGAAAGAGCGCCTGCGCCAGGGCATCTTCCGGCATCCTTTCGGGATGCCACTGCACACCTACGACCCAGTTCGATTGGTCCGCCCATTCAACCGCCTCGACGACTCCGTCGGGCGCGCGCGCCGTGACGCGCAGGCCGCGCCCCGGCTCGAGCACCGACTGGTGATGCCACGAATTAACCTCCGAGCGAGCCGCGCTGGAACGAGCGAGCACGCGCCCCGGCTCGAGCCTTGCCGAGTGCATCGCGTCCGGCGCCTCGCCCCCGCCAGGAAGCTCCTCCTCTTCGGGGCTGTGGCGGATTTCTGTTCCAAGCTCGGTTGGGATATCCTGCATCAAGCTGCCGCCCAGAAATACGTTGAGCGACTGAATCCCGTAGCAGATGGCGAGCACAGGCTTGCCCGCAGCGAGCGCGTGCTCGAGCAGAGTGAAATCGGTTCGCTCGCGCGCGGCGTCAGCGTCCTCCGTCGCACGATGGCGTTTCGCTCCGTAGTGTGACGGATCAAGGTCGGCGGGGCTTCCGGTGAGCAGGAACCCATCCAGATTTTCCGCCTGCCGTTTCAAGGCTTCGGACCTTAACGAAAGAGAAAGCAGCACGGGCTCGCCGCCCGCACGCTGCACGGCCTGCAGGTACTTGCTGATCTTGGCGTACTGGTTCGCCGCTTCCTCGGCGGCGGTGCGCCACGGTACACCTACACGCGGGCCGGAAAGGGCTTGCTGAGCCATGGAAACAGCCATCGTAGCATCGGGCGGCACGACCGGCAACATGCCCAGATCGAGCAGGACGGGCTTCAGCCTGTCAGGTTTCCGCTGGAACCATGAAACACGTGCGGCAGGCTGAGACCTGTTCTACAGAAAATCACGGTTACGGAGTCTTGAATCGCTCGTCGACCTCAACCTGGTAGCCGGAGGCAAGGCGGTTCGATTCGTTGGCCATGCCCACGACGGCCATCAGTTCGTGGAACATTTCGTCGGTCATTCCTTTGCTACGGGCGGAGGCCGTGTGCGAAGCAATGCAGTAGGCGCACTGGTTGGTAACGCTCGCGGCGATGTAAAGGAGTTACGTGGTGAGCGGATCGAGCGCGCCGGGCCCCATGATCTGCTTGATGGATTCCCAGGTGCGCTTCAGCGTTGTGGGATCGTTGGCCAGCGCTTTCCAGAAATCATTGATGTAGTCGGTCTTACGCGTGGCTACGATGTCGTCGAAAACGGCGCGGACTTCCGGGCTTGCCTCCGCATATTCAATCAGGCGCTGTATTGGCATGGGACCTCCTTTTCAAGCCGGTAAAAATCCAGAAGCCATTCTTGCGTGGAATGTTGGAAGCGGCCACTAAATAATCCACTTCGATCTCGTGGATGCATCGGTTTCCAAGCCGCTTTGCCCGTTGTCTGTTGCGATGAATCCGATGTAACCGGGATCCCGGTTCGTGACACTGCGTGCTATCATCTCGACGATTTTGCCCGGACACAGGCTGCCGCAAACTAATCGGCTGCGGTTTACAGCCAATGGCCTTTTCGGATCGGACGCGTCGGAGTATTATCGTGTCGCGATATTTTTGTCATGCACAGGACACAGGCAATTTCGTTTTGGATGGGCGCTCGACGATGCCCCCTATGCGGAAGCGACGATGTGCTGCGCTCCCACCGCCGGGGCGTACTGGAATGGACCGTCCTGTTTGTCCTGTTCCTTCGGCCGTTCCGCTGTCGCCAATGCAGCGCGAGGCATTTGGGCTTTACCTTCCGCCGCCGGCAATTGAATGAAGGCGGCCCCGCTACAGCGGAATCCTCCGACGAGTAAACTCATTCCCATGGCGGATTCAAGCGCGCGGGTGCGCCTTGTCGTAAACCTCAAGCAATTGGCGGATTGTGGCGTGCGTGTACCGCTGTGTGGTCGACAGCGACGAGTGCCCGAGCAGTTCCTGGATCGCGCGCAAATCTGCGCCATCGGCCAGCAAATGCGTGGCGAACGCGTGCCGCAGCGAATGCGGATGGAGGTCCCAATTGACGTTTGCCAAGCGCGCGTATTTTTTGACGATGCGCGCCACGGATCGAGGCGAGAGCCTGGTACCAACGTGGTTGAGAAACACGGCGAGCCCGTCGCCTCGTCGCCCCGCCTTTCGCAGGATCTCCTGGCGCAAGGATTGATAGGCTTCGAGCGCCTGTTCGGCTTTGCTGCCGTACGGGACGATTCGTTCCTTGCTGCCCTTGCCGCGGACGCGCAACATGAGTTCTTTCCGATCGACATCGGCAAGATTCAGTCCGGTCAGTTCGCTCACTCGAAGGCCGGCGGCGTAGAGCATCTCCAGAATTGCGCGATCGCGTTTGACCATCAAGCGGCTGTCGTCCCGCTCGGAGGCGTGCTTGCGGCGCCCGGAGCCGCGCGCCGGCGCCGCCGTCACACTGTCGAGAAATGCGTTCAGATCTTCGGCGCTCAGGACCGACGGGATGCGTTTTGGCAGCTTGGGAGTCGCCACCATACGCGCCGGGTTGCGCACCAGCATGCCTTCTCGCACCGCAAATTTGAAGAAGGATCGAACCGCCGCGAGCTTGCGTGCAATCGATGATTTTTCCAGATTCAGATCGTGCAGGTGAGCCACAAATTCCCGGATCATCAGGTGCGTGACTTGCTGCGGTTGCGGCATGGGGGTGCCGGGTGGGGTCAAGAAGGTGAGAAACTGCCCCAGGTCGTTCTCGTAGCTGCGGATCGTGTGCGGAGAAGAATTTCGCACCGAACGCAAATAATTTAGATATTGCTTTACCGCAGAATCCATTTCCCCCCGCCAAAATGCCAGCCGCTCCACTTCGCCGGTAGGCCCCGAGATTCTCGCGCGCGCCGCGAAACGACGCAACAACGATTACGCTATGATCCTCCGTTTCCGGCTAAGTCGTCGAACTAGAATCCGTTCACGAGTTCGCTGTTCCGACGGGTTCAGGAACGGCCGCGGCGGGGGTCTCCGGAACAGCGGCGTCCCAATCGCATCCTTGCTTGAGGCAACTCCTCACAACGCCCATTTTTCCGCGCTTCTCAACGATGAATGACGCCCCGCACTTGGGGCACGGTTCGGCAATCGGCTGGTGGGGCGTAGTGAAGTCGCAATCGGGATATTTGTTGCATCCGTAGAAGACGCGCCTTCGTCCCTTTTTTGCCACCCTCTCCACAAGTTCGCCGGTCTCGCATTTCGGACACTTGATGCCCAGCGTCTTCGCGCGAATGAAACGGCACTTGGGATACCCGGTGCATCCCGTAAATTCACCGTACTGGCCGTGTTTTTTGACGAGCTGGGAACCGCAGTCGGGACATTTTTCGTCCAGTAGTTCATCGGGCTGGAGAGCGCGGCGCGTGCCTGCTTTCAGGCGACGCGTAGTCTTGCAATCGGGATATCCGGTGCAAGCCAGAAAATTCCCCCAGCGGCCGCGCTTGATCACCATTTCGCGCCCACAGTTGTCGCATGTTTCCACTTTGGCTTCGCCACCTTCGCCCTCGGGAGGCAATTCCGGCGATAGATCGCGAATGAAATCGCAATCGGGATAGCGCGAACAGCCCAGGAAAAACCCGTGACGGCTGATGCGTTCGAGGAGCTCGCCTTGCCCGCACTTCTCGCACTTTTGTCCGGTGGGAATCCCCGCTTTATAGGACTCCATCTCGCCCTTGGCTTGTTCAAGGTCCTCTTCGAACCGGCCATAGAACTCCTTGACGGCCTTCTTCCAGGGGAGCTTTCCCTCTTCGATTTCGTCGAGTTCCTCTTCCATACGGGCCGTAAAGCCCACGTCGAAAATATCCTCAAAGCTTTTGACGAGCAGCGTGCTCACCTTTTCACCGAGCATCGTGGGGGAGAACCGACCCTGATCCTTATTCACGTATTCGCGGTCGACAATCGTCGAGATGATAGAAGCATAGGTCGAAGGGCGTCCGATGCCCTTTTCTTCAAGGTCCTTCACCAGGGTCGCTTCCGTGTAACGCGGAGGCGGCTCGGTAAAATGCTGTTCGGGCCGCAGCGTTTCAAGGCGCAGGATCTCGCCCTCGGTGACGGGCGGTAATAGAGCTTTATTCGCGTCCGGCTCGCCGTCCTCATCATCCTCGGCCGCGATCTGGTACGCGGCCAAGTAGCCGTCAAATTTCTGCACTGAGCCCGTCGCTCGGAACGTGTAGTCACCCGCCTCCACGTCGATTGTCGTCTGGTCGAAGACCGCGGGCACCATCTGGGAAGCCACAAACCGCTGCCAGATGAGCTGATAGAGCTTAAAGAGGTCTTCGCTCAGGAACGGCCTCACGTCCTCGGGCGTGCGGGCCGCATCGGTCGGGCGGACGGCTTCATGAGCCTCTTGCGCATCCTTCTTAGACTTAAAGAAATTGGGCTTCTCGGGCAAGTAGGGCTGGCCGAATCGCGACCCGATCAGGCCGCGCACCTGGTCGAGCGCATCACTCGAGACGCGCACTGAGTCCGTGCGCATATAGGTGATCAGCGCGATCGAGCCTTCCGCCCCGAGTTCCACGCCCTCGTAAAGCCGCTGCGCCAGCGCCATCGTGCGCTTGGCCGTGTAACGGAGCCTGTTGTAGGCGGCCTGCTGAAGCTTCGAGGTGGTGAACGGAGGCGGTGCGTTACGGCGCTTTTCCTTCTGGGCGACGCTGGCGACTTTCCATTGGGCCTTTCCTGCCGCAGCCACAATGGCCTCTGCCTCGGCCTGCGTGTGGACCTCAATTTCCTCGCCCTTATATTTAGTGAGCCTGGCCTCGAACGCGGGCGGCTCGCCAGCGGCCAGCATCGCGTGCAACGTCCAATATTCCACGGGAATGAACGCGCGTATGTCGTTCTCCCGGTCCACGATCAGGCGCAGCGCGACCGTCTGCACGCGTCCGGCGGAAAGCCCCCGGCGCACCTTGTCCCACAGCAGCGGCGAAATCTTGTAGCCCACCAGGCGGTCCAGCACCCGGCGCGCCTGCTGCGCATCCACTAGGTTCTCGTTAATCTCGCCCGGGTGCTCGAATGCGGCCTTGATCGCCTTAGGTGTAATCTCGTTGAACATCACGCGGAAGATGTTCTTACGCGCGATGACCGGCTTCCCTTTGGCAACTTTCTTGGCCGGCTTCTTTGCCTTCTTCTTGCCCTTCTTGGCTTTTCCGTTTGCTTCTTCGCGCTCTTTTTCTTCTTCCGTCGGGAATTCAAGCTTCGGCCCGCTCAACACTTCGGCCAGGTGCGCGCAGATGGCTTCTCCCTCACGGTCCGGGTCGCCCGCCAGATAGACGGCATCTGCTGTGGAGGCGGCTTTTTGCAATTGGGCCACAACGCTTGTTTTATCCGGGTTCACTTCGTACGTCGGCTCAAACCCGTGGCCAATGTCGATGCCCAGCACCTTCTTGGGCAGATCCATGATGTGCCCGTACGAGGCCTTGACCGCGTAATTGCGCCCCAAATACTTGTTGATCGTCTTCGCCTTCGCGGGCGATTCGACGATGACCAGCGATCTTCCCATGATTCTTTTTCTAGACCTGAACGCCCGCAAATGGCGGCGCTCATCCCTTTCCGCCCCTAGCGTGGCCCGCGTTCCCACTGTTTGTCAACGTTTGATAGATGCGTTCTGTGTCGTGTTCGATTCTATATGCTGCGTCACATTGGCCTAAGCATCTTATTTATCAATCGGATGCAGGGATACGATCGACGTTGACCCTTCGCACGCTCCCGGAAAAGAGATTTCTCTAGAGAAGAATTTTGAGGAACTGCTTCCCCGGCATCTGCCGTACGATGCCTTTCATCTCCATCTCGCAAAGCGCGGCCAAAACTTCTGAGGAATTCAGTTCCGCCTTTTCCATTAGCTCATCCACATGGATCGCCTCGTCCGTACCCAAAAGGCCGAAGATTCTTTTTTCCGCAGGGGATAGCGCGTCTATAAGTAGAGACGCCCGCTCGTCGCCCGTCGTTTCTGCGACCGGAAACAGCTCCGCCCGAATCTGCGTCGGCAGTTCCTCGATCACGTCTTCCCAGGACGTCACGAGCTTGGCACCTTGCTTGATCAACTGATTGGGTGCGAAGCTGACGTCGGCCGTGACGTTCCCCGGAACCCCATAGACTTCCCGGCCAAACTCCATGGCCAAACGCGCCGTAATGAGCGAACCGGAGTACTGCGCGCCCTGCACGATCACCACGCCTAGCGAGATCCCCGCCACGACGCGGTTGCGCACCGGAAAATTCTCCGGTGCAGGATGCGTACCCAGCGGGAACTCGCTGATCAATGCGCCCCGTTTTTCCACCTCGGCGAAGAGCTTCTTGTTTTCCTTCGGATAGACGACGTCCACTCCGGTACCGAGCACACCCACCGCCGAGCCAGGGACGGCCCGGCATGCGCCCTGGTGGGCGAGGCTGTCGATGCCGCGCGCCATCCCGCTTACGATCGTCAGGCCGCGCGCGGCCAGATCGTGTCCGAGGCGTTCGGCCACCTGATTGCCATAGGGCGTTGGGCGGCGCGTGCCCACCATGGAAATCGAGTGCCGGTTGAGCACGCTGGCGTCTCCGCGCACGTACAGAAGCGGAGGCGGATCGTAGATTTCGAGAAGGAGTTTTGGGTACTCGGGTTCATCCCAGTTGAGGAGGCGGCATTCCAACTTGCGGACGCGCGCGAGTTCCGCTTCGGCGTCCTTGTGCGCGCTCTTCGATTGGATGGCTCGCGCTGGGGCGGAGGGCAAATGGCACGCCTCGAGCTCCGTCAGGGACGCGCGAAACACCTCTTCCGGAGAACCGAATTGGCGCAGCAATCTCCCCGTGAGACGCGAGCCGAGGCCCGGTGTCATGGATAGTGACAGCCAGTCGAGGGAAGCTTCCAGCTCCACGATGCCCGCGACGCTACTCCAGTGTCACCAATCATGTCAAGTTACTAGAACAGATACAACGGCCCCGTTGGGCTTATCCGCCCTGCGCGCCCGGCCGGGCGTGGCCTCGGGACTGACTGGCCGTTGCGCAGCGCTCCGTGCTGTCGTATGCTTCGTCCAATCAAGAGACACCATCAGAAGAGTCTGAGAATCGCGGTTGAGGAGGATGTATGAAAAAGCTGGAGGCACCACAACTGAGCCGTCGGGAAGCCCTGGGGCGCGTGGTATGGACAGGCGCCGGGATCGCTTCCGCCCTGTCGGGTGCGGGCGCGCTTGCAAAGCTGTCCGCGCAAGGCCCGAACGCCGTCCAGGCGACACCTCCTCCCGCGACGGATCCAAAATACCCGATGCCTCCCACATGGAATCGCGAACTGCGGCAGGTTGCGCCCAATGTGTATGCCTATGTGCAGGGCGGCGGACCGGGCGTCAGCAACGCGGGCGTCTCGAATGCGGCCATGATTGCGGGGTCGGATTATCTGCTGGCGATTGACGCAACGCAGGGACCTATTCCGGCCAGGGACTTCATCGCTCGATCCAAGCAGGCTGCGGGAGGCCGCGAATTCGGCCGCCTTGTCAACACGCACCACCACGGCGACCACGTGAACGGCAACCAATTTTTCACGCGCGCGGAGATCCTCAGCCATCCTTATTGCCGCGAAGAATGCGTGAAGGCCGCGGCCACCACGCCGACCATGTGGACTCCGACTCCCGGCATTGCGGATGTCGCCGAGGAGCGCAAGCTCGTCTCGCCTTCGGTCACCTTTAAAGACGACCTGACCTATTTTATTGGCGGTACGGAAGTGCAATTCCGGTTCGCAGGGCCGGCGCACACCTGGGGCGATATGATGGCCTACTTGCCCCAGTACAAAATCCTCTTTGCCGGGGACGTGGCATTCTTCTGGGTCGCGCCTTACGCGAACAACAGCTACATCTCCAAGTGGATCGACACCTGCGAGAAAATCAAGGGCTGGGACGTGGACATGATCGTGCCCGGCCACGGTCCCATCGGCGGTAAGAAAGACCTCGACGAGATGGCCGACTATTTCCGGGTCCTCGGCGTCGAGGCCCGCAAGCGCTACGACGCAAAAATGAGCGCCGGAGCCGCCGCTGCGGAAATCCGCCTGGGCAGGTTTGACAACTGGATCGGCCCGGAGCGCCTCATCATGGATACCGTGCGCTGGTACGAGGAATGGGACAGCACATTGACTCCGGACTACAATGCGATGGCTGTCCGAGAAGCCACGATCGAATACAACGGCATCAAAAAGAAAGCCGGCCAGTCGAGCGAGATCATTCCTCTTTCCCGCATGGAAGCCCTAGCCGAAGCCTGCTGACGTGGCTGCAGAAATTTCTGCAACTACAGGCTCGCTCTATGAATGCCACTCGCGATAAGAATTTGAACGCCGTGGCTTCTGCCGGCCTCGTGCTCGGGGCTGTGTTCGGGATGGCGGGGACTTTCTTGGCACAGCCTGCTCCTCGAAATCTTTGCTGGGAAATCGATAGCGCCGGTCTGGTCATGGCTGCGTCGTTGCTTGCTCTGAAATTCTTCCGCAGGGGCAACGACTGGGTCGCGGCCGGATTCCTGGTTTTCGCGATCGGTGAGGCGGCCATGCTCTCCGGGCAGGGGGCGGGCTTGCGGGAGAGTATCCCGGCGTTCGCTGCCGGCACGGTTTTGTGGGCGACCGCGCTGCTGCTCATCAGCGTCCCCAAAGAGTTTGCCTTCTGGGTCCGGCTTGCTGGAGTCGTCGCGGCGATCCTCTTTGCCATTACGGCGACGAGCACGTTTGCGGGCCACCCGCTCTCGCCTCTTTCAACCCCGCTGCCGTTCTTCGGCTACCCCTTCCTTGTGTTGGCGTTCATCGGATGGATCTGGACCCTGCTGAGAGAAAATCGGGCCGCTAAGCCAGCCTGAAAAGGCGCGGGCCGGACACCCAGAGCCCGCACCGCCTGTGCTATATTGAGTGGTCCCCTTGCAAGAACGATTATGGGCAAGCTGCGCATCTCCATCGTGGAATTCCTGAACACCGCGCCCCTCGTCTGGGGCTTCACGGACGGGCCTCTTGCGGGCAAATACGAACTCCTGTTTGCGGTGCCGTCGCAGTGCGCGGAGGACTTGCGCGCCGGCCGCGCCGACGTGGGCATCATTCCGTCCATCGAGTACCAACGCATGGACGACGTCGTTGCCCTACCGGGAATGGCGATCGCCGCGAAGAAGGAAGTCCGAAGCCTGCTGGTCGTTTCCAAGGTGCCCATTGAGCTGGCGCGGACGTTCGCCCTGGATACGAACTCGCGCAGCACGGTGGGGCTCGTGCGGATCCTCTGCCGGAGCCACTGGAATATCGCCCCCGAGTTCGTCGATATGCCGCCCGATCCGGATAAAATGCTCGCCTGCGCCGACGCGGCGCTCGTGATCGGCGACCCAGCGCTGCGCCTGCGCCTCAAGGTGGATGCGCTGCAAACGAAGGCGCCGAATGCGGACGGCTGTTGCTGTTGCGGGGACGAAGAGGGGAACCCCTTTCCCGGCGCTGAAACCCTGTTCCTGTACGACGTGGCGCAGCAGTGGCGCGAAATGACGGGCCTCTCCGCGGTGCTGGCCATCTGGGTGGCGCGGCGCGGCGTCGCGACGCCGGAGCTCGTCGCGGATTTTCACGCCTCGCGCGACTACGGCCTCGCGCGCATCGGCGAAATCGCCGAGGGCGCCGCCTTGAAGCTCGAACTTCCACCCCGCGACCTGGAACGCTACCTCACCGAAAACATCGATTTTTCGCTGGATGAGGAAAATCTCGCAGGCCTGCGGCTGTATTATGAGGAGTGTGCCCGCGCCGGCCTGATCCCGCGAGCGCGCGAAGTCGAATTCGTAGGAGCGCCGCGGACGATTCGGCAAAACGTAGCACCGTAGCTCGAGGCTAACGCGATCATGGGAATTTCGCAAAACGAAGCGCTCGATCTGTTTCGCTCCGACGACCTCGTCGGAATCGGCATGGCGGCCATGGAAGTGCGCCGCAAAAAAACCGACCCGCGCATCGTGACCTACCAGATCGACCGCAACATCAACTACACGAATTTCTGCACCGAATATTGTTCGTTCTGCGCGTTCTACCGCCCGCTCGGCTCAAAGGAAGGCTACCTGCTTTCGTTTGAGACGATTTACGAAAAAATCGAGGAAATGCTCGATCTGGGCGGCACCGGCATCCTGCTGCAGGGCGGCCTGCACCCGGACCTGCGCATCGAGTACTACGAAAATCTTCTGCGCTCGCTCAAGCAGCGATTTCCGCAAGTCCATCTGCACTGCTTTTCCGCTCCGGAAATCGGCTGCATCGCGGAGGTCTCCGGCCTGAGCGTGCGCGATACGATCGCCCGCCTCATGGAGGCCGGCCTCGACTCGATTCCCGGCGGCGGCGCCGAGATTCTCGACGATGAAATTCGCGCGCGCATCTCGCGCCTCAAGTGCACTTCCGACGAATGGGAAGACATGCACCGCGTCGCCCACTCGCTCGGCATGCGCACCACCGCCACGATGATGTTCGGGTGCGGCGAAGAATACCGCCATCGCGTCAACCACCTGGAGCGTCTGCGCCGCATCCAGGAGGACACCGGCGGATTTACCGCGTTCATCCCGTGGATGTTCGCTCCGGAGAATACGCCGCTTGGGAAAAAAGTTCCGCAAGCCACCGCCGCTGATTACCTGAAGACGCTGGCCATCAGCCGCCTGTACCTTGATAACATCGACCACATCCAGTCGAGCTGGCTCACGCCTGGCATCAAGGTGTGTCAGATCGGCCTGCAGTTCGGCGCCGACGACGTGGGCAGCATCCTCATCGAAGAAAACGTCGTCTTCGCCGCCGGCGTCCGCAACCGCACGAACGAAGGCGAACTTCGCCGCATCATTGAAGACGCAGGCTACAGGCCCGCCCAGCGTGACACGCTCTACCGCTCCTACGTTTGGAAAAAAGCGTCTTAGATGGGGCAGTCTCCGGTCTATCGGGTTTTCCTTCGCTGCCGCAGGGCAAAATGCGACAGGTGGAAGCCTGTCCTACGGCTACCGGCGCGGCGTTCTTTCAATCGTAATTTCCAACTCCTCATTTTCTCCATACCCGAGCGGCTCGTCCGGAACAAGGACACCATCGCGGAAACGTGCGCGAATTTTTCGCCGCGTCGAGGGGCGCACCGTCGATTTCGTTTCCGTCGCGCGCGACCCTGAGCTCGCCGGAGCAACGAACGCCGGCTTCACCCCGCCTGTGCTGTCGAGCGCGGCGTTGGCCATCGCATCGGCTTCCTGATTCTGCTCGCGCGGCACATACTGAATCGCGAAGGCTTCGAGGCCCGCGGCTTGTTTCTTCGCGCGCTCGTGCAGCGGGCGCAGATCCGGATGCTTTACCTTGTACAGACCCTTCATCTGATTCACGATCAGTTGCGAGTCGCTGAACACGCGCAACCGCCGGATCCCGCTGGCCTCCGCATAATCGAGCGCCGCAATCAGCGCGTAGTATTCGGCGACGTTGTTCGTGTGGCGGCCGATGTATTTCCCGAGCGACTCGAGGGGCGTGCCGTCCGGCCGCCGCAGCACCACGCCATAGGCCGCGGGACCGGGATTACCGCGCGCCGCTCCGTCAATATTCGCCGTGCAGGCGCCTTCGAGCCGCGCTGAAGGCGGTTCCGGCTCCTCGAAGAGCTTTCCGGAGGATTTGTACGCGCGCGCGTTCATGAGCTCGATTAGAACTTGGTGTTTTTATCCATACGATCAGTGTTCACCGGCAGGTGCAGCGGGAGAATCTCCAACGGATGCCGCGGCAGGCCCGGAAGCCGGAGAAGGCGCGGCCGTGTGATCGGAATAATAGAGGATACGCGTGCATGTCTCGCAGTGGAAAAACTCATCGTTCCCTTCGCGTTGCAATTGCTGAATCACGTGCGGCCGGATATGGACGCCGCATTGGCCGCAGCCTTCGCCACGGATTTCCGCCAGCGCGATACCCCCGTGGCGTTTCGCGATTCGCTCGTAGTGATCCACCATGTCTTCCGGCACGGCGTCAATGGCGGCGGCGCGCACGGCTTCCGCCGCGGTTAGTTCCTTCTGGGTGGCGTTGTACTCGGCCTGAATCGCCTGGCGCTCTTTATTCGCAGAAGTTTCGATTTCCTTGAGTGCCGCCTCAACGGACTTCACCTGCCGGTCATACTCCTCACCGGAAACCATACGCTCAAGCAGGCGGTCCTCGGCCTTGGCGACTTCGTTTTCCGCATTCTGAATTTCGTGGAGGAGCGCTCTATACGCCTCGTTGGTTTTAACCTCCGAACTTTGACTGCGGTATTTCTTGACCCGCTCTTTCCACTGTTCCACGTCCATCTCGTAGGTTTTGCGCTCTTTGAGGCTGGTGGTGAGCGCTTCCTTGGCCGCAGCAACTTTCTGCCGCGCGGCCGTCACACGCCCTTCCACCTCTGCCAGGCGCTTTGGGAACCGGGAGAGGTGTTCGCGAATTCCAATCAGGCGGAGATCAACGGCTTGCAACTCAATGAGAGATTTGAGGTGGGGGTGCATCCAGACATCATTTTAACACAGCCGGCGGACGGCCCATGGGATCCAATTCTCTTTGCCTTTTTGCCCCCTGCTGCCAGAAATTTGAAAATTAGGATCATACTTGGCGCGCCCGTTTCTGGACACGGATTCTGCCGCTGTGCTATTTTTTGCCCATGAAACATATTGCCCTGCTGTTATTCGTGTCTGTATGCCCCAGTGTTTTGTCGGCGGCTTCCTCAGGTGAGCAGGTTTATCAGAGCCATTGCGCGGTGTGTCACGAGCAGGTCAACGAGCGCATTCCTCCTCGCGAAGCGCTTCAGAAGATGCCCGCAGCGCGCATCCTCCGGGCGCTCGATGCGGGTCCGATGATGGCCGTCGCATTCACAATCAGTCGGGAAGACCGAATCGCCGTGGCTTCTTACTTAGGAACAAACGTGCCCCTGCAAGGGCCGCCTGCCGCGGCGTTTTGCTCGGACCGCAAGGTGGTGCTAGCCGCTACTCCAAGGGCTTCCTGGAACGGATGGAGCCCGGGGAATGACAATGCGCGATTCCAGTCGGCCGCCTCGGCACGGTTGAGCGCGGATCAGGTGCGCGGACTCAAGCTCAAGTGGGCGTTCGGTTTCGATGGAGACTTCACGGCGTTCGCGCCGCCCACGGTAATCGATGGCCAAGTGTTCGTCGGAAGCGCCGGCGGAATGGTCCACGCCATGCGCGCCGAGACGGGCTGCCTGCAATGGGTGTTTCAGGCGAATGGGCCGGTGCGGTCCTCCATCCTGGCGGTGCCGCTCGGCGCCCAGCACGCGCTTCTTTTCGGGGATATGACCGGGCGGCTTTATGCGCTAAAGGCCGAAACGGGCCAATTGCTTTGGAAAGTCCAGATGGAAACGCACGATTCCGCGCGTCTCACGGGCGGACCTGTGGCGTATCATGGAACGGTGTATGTGCCGGTGTCCTCGTGGGAGGAAACCCGCGCCGCCGATTCGGCATATCCCTGCTGTACCTTCCGTGGCAGCGTGGTCGCGCTACGCATTCGCGACGGCAAACAGCTGTGGAAAACCTGGATGACCGATGCCCCAACGGAGAGAGGCACGAATTCACGCGGGGTCAAGATTTTTGGCCCTTCGGGAGTCGGCGTCTGGTCCAGGCCTACCGTGGATGAAAAGCGCAAGCTTCTCTACATTGGCACCGGAGACAATTATTCGGAGCCCGCGACGGAATTGAGCGACGCGATCGTTGCGCTCGATATGGCCACGGGTCGCATTGCCTGGTCGCGCCAGTTAACCGAGCGCGATGTCTTTAACGGAAGGTGCGTTGTCGACCCGCATGGCTGCGGCCCGGATTTCGATTTCGGCTCTTCGCCCATTCTGACGCACACGCCGAATGGCCGTGAATTGCTGCTGGCCGGACAGAAATCGGGGATTGTGTGGGCGCTCGATCCCGCGAAGAAGGGCGAGGTCGTGTGGCAAGCGCGCGTGGGCAAGGGCGGCACCAACGGCGGCGTGCAATGGGGCATGGCCACAGATGGGACAAACGTCTTCGCGACAGTATCGGACGTCAAGCGGACGCCGCAGACCAGCGCGACCGACCCCCGCCGGAACACAGTGGATCCGAGCATTGGCGGGGGCCTGACGGCCTTGCGCGTCGCCGACGGCAGCCAGGAGTGGCATGTTGCGGCCGCGCCCTGCGCTGAGGGCGCGCCCACAGGGTGCAGCCCGTCCCAACCGGGCGCGGTGACGGAAATTCCGGGCGTGATATTTTCGACCTCGACCGACGGCCACATCCGGGCGCACTCCGTGGAAGACGGCCAGCTGCTGTGGGAATTCGACACCATGCGTGATTTCGATAGTGTGAACGGCGTGAAGAGCCGCGGAGGCTCGATCGATGGTCCAGGGCCCGTCGTCGTCGACGGCATGGTGTTCATCACCTCCGGTTATCCGCGCAACAGCGGCGTTCCCGGAAACGTGCTGCTGGCTTTCGGCGCCGAATAAAAATAAGGACTTGTGGGGGCGGACCATGCCAAGCTCAGCGCCGCGTCCGCAATTCGAAACCTGCCTCCCGCCGATCAGCCGTCGAAAATCGCCCTCCTGCTTTAGGCGTCGCCACGCCGCGCTTTTTGTTGTTGGGTTTGTGCGTTAGACTCTCTGGCCGGATTCTCCAGGAGGAAACCGCATGCCGGATGTTCATATTTCGTGGCTCGAGGGGCGCACGCCCGATCAAAAACGCAAGGTTGCCGAGCGCATCACGCAGGTTCTTCAGGAAGAAGCGGGCGTCAGGCCCGAAGCGACCCACATTGTCTTCGTGGATGTCCCCGCCTCCAACTTTGCGGTCGCGGGAGTTACCGTCGCGGACAGATTAAAAGCGAAGTAGCGGCGCTCTATTCTCGCGCCGGAGAGCGCGCCGGTTCACTCGCCCTGATGGATTTCCATGGTCTGGTCAATGGAGAGCGTGGGGAAGTGCGGCGGCGTAACACCCGCAGGATTGTCGGCCGGCGGCGCCGTGTACTGCGCCGTCGCGGTGAAACTGTTACCCGACGGCTCGACCGAGTAGGTGTAGCCGTCTCGGCTCGTCCGAGAGATATTCATCGTGCCGGTGGAAGTGAGGGTTGGAAGATCGGCGTAAGAACCGTTTTGCGCGTAGTACATCCGCTCGGCCTGCGCGATCGCCACGAGGTCGTTTTTCACGCCCGTCAGGCTGATCGCCTGCGTTGCCACCATGCCCGGAGCCGGTGCGGTTTGCTTCAAATAGTACAGGTAGATCCCCATGCCGATCGCGGCGGTAACCATCAGGCTGATAAGACTCTTCATAGTCGAAACCTCGCTCTACTAAAATTATACTTTGGCCGGAATTCGGCGCGCCGGAGCACGCGTTGCGTGTGCAGTTCCGGACAACCCCTGTTACAATTCGGGCGGACCCAGCGATTCGGTTTTCGTTTGCGGTGAGGCCTCGTAACAGGACGGACGCGCTTCCAGGCAGGTGTTTCCCGTGGACACGATAAAAGCGATTTACCGGTCGTTCGCTTCCGGCCGCACCAGGATTCCAGGTGATTGGAACTTGCTGCGACAGAGATTCCGCGCGGCGTTGTCTCTTCTTTTGTCGACGATGGTTTTAGCGGCGACAAGCCCACCCGCTTACGGCTCGCCGTCACCAGGCGTTCCGGCTGCGTCGGCCATGAGCGTTACTGGAGAAAACGTGGAAGTGAACGGCGCGCGGATGGCTTCTGGCGCGACGCTTTTCCCGGGTGACGTCGTCAGGCTGGGCGAGGCCTCGACGGCGGCGCTGCAATTTGGAGGCCGTTCGGCGGCGCTCGCGGCCCCACTCACCGAACTGGTGATCGAAACCGTCGGCGTGACTTTGCGGAGCGGACGCCTTCAAGTGAGAACGAGCCGGGAAGAACCGTTCCAGGTTTCCGGCTTGCTCTTCCATGTGAACGTCCTTGCCCCTACGGGCGCGCCAGCCGCAGCGGAAATTCAGGTGGGCGCCCAGCGCGTGCAGATTTCCGCCGTCGCGGGCAACGCCGAAGTCACAGTCGCGGGCAACGCCACACCGTATCGGCTGCACGCAGGCGAAACGGCAACCTTGGATGCCACCGGCGGAGACGCGGCAGCCGGCCAGGACGGCGCCAGCCCGGCCGCGGGCAAGGTGTCGCGCCTCGTCCCGCAAGTTCAAATCGATCGCGCCTCGCAACATCTGGTGGCTTCGGTTTCCGATTCCGTGTATTGGAACGACGATCTGCGCAGCGGGCCGGCAGGCAGGGCACACGTCGCGCTCAAGGATGGTTCGCAGCTGAATCTGGGCTCGAATTCCTCTCTGCGCATCCTGCAACACGACGCGCAGGCGCAACAAACTTCCCTCGACCTCGTCATTGGCCGCCTGCGCGGAAAAATCACTAAATTGACTCGCCCGGGAGCGAAATTCGAAATCCGCACTCCGGTCGGGGTCGCCGGCCTAGTCGGCACGGATTTATCCTTGCTGGTCACGGATGACTACGTGGAGCTGATCGTGTTCGAAGGCGCCGTGCGCTTTAGCGCGTTCTCGAGCGGACGATCAGTCACTGTAACCGCTGGAATGAAGCTTCGCATTTCGAGGGCAGGAGTGTTCGACGGGCCTTCTTCCGCCGCTCCAGGGGAAATCCAGACGGCCAAGGACCTCACCGACATCTCGGGACCGCCTGTTCAAACTGCCGCCGCTGGGAGTCAGAATGGCCCTCTCGTGCCGGTTGCGGTTTCCGTGTCGGCAGGCGCGGTCGTGACCGGTATTGGTGTGTGGTTGGACATCCGCGAACGCCAGACAGTCAGTCCCACAGCGCCAGGGGGAACGACGACAGGTGGAACGGGGCCACCATCGACGACCGCCTTTTAGCCCTGCACCACGCAAATGGATCGGCGATCCATTGCGGCCCCTTCATTGACACCTCCCAGAGCGGTTGCTAGATTGGTTGTTTGTGCCTTGAGGAGCGAAAGACACTGAGAGCATCCCTTCGAACAATTATTCTTCTGCCGATGATCGCCACACTGCTCACGTCAGGGTGTGTCACCATTTCAAGGCGCCATCAGGTCAAGAAAGAAGAAATCCGGCCCCAGCTCGACGCGAGCGAAGAGCAGCTCTTAACCAAATACAACGCCCAGGTTCGGAGTGTACAGAGTTTGCAGGCAACCGTGGACCTGATACCCAGTACCGGTACGACCTACAGCGGCGTCATTGAGGAATATCATGATGTTCCCGGGTTCATCTTGGCGCAGCGCCCCGCGATGGTCCGAGTGATCGGGCAAGCCCCTGTGGTCGCCAAGAATATTTTCGACATGGTGAGCGACGGCAAGGAGTTCCGCATTTATATTCCTTCGAAAAACGCGTTCCTCGTCGGGCCTACGGCTCTCGCCCGCCCATCGAATAAGCCGCTCGAAAACCTGCGCCCTCAACATATCGTTGAGGCGCTCTTCTGGCCGGAATTGACCCCCAGCGAAAATGTGCTTTTTGAGCAGTTTGATTACGGTGCGGACCGCTTCTACATCCTGACCCTGCTGCGCAAAACGACCGACGGGAAATTCGCGATCGCGAGGAAAATCTGGTACAACCGCACCGATCTGCGCGTCTCCCGCGTCCAACTATTCGGGACAGCGGGAGTGCTCGATTCCGATATCGAATACTCAGACTGGGAGCCGGTGACGGCGGCCCCTGCCGCCGGAGCCGCGCCTCCCGCGGGGGCTTCGACGAGCTATCCTCGCGACATTCACATCTGGCGCCCACAGGATGACTATAAGCTTCAGATCGAAATTTTGAAGCTTACGCTCAACGAGACGATTTCGCCCGATCGGTTTGAGTTGCAGCAGCCCGCAGGCACCGACCTCGTTAGCGTGGGCGAGGAACAGCCGGGAGCGAAACCTTGATCCGCAAGCTGGTCGTAAACAACGTGCTGCACCGGCCCATTCGGACCATCGTGAGCATCGCCGCCGTCGGAGTGGAGGTCGCGCTGGTCATACTGATCGTCGGGCTCACAAGCGGTCTGCTGCAGGAGACCGCGAAGCGCATCGAGGGCATCGGCGCGGACATCATGCTGCAGCCGCCGTCCGCTTCCGTCCTTTTGGCCTTCAGCGGCGCGCCCATGCCGATGAAGATCGGCGACAAGTTGCGCGAGTTGCGGTACGTCCAAGCCGTCGCACCCGTCCTGCTGCAATTCAGCTCCTCCAATGGGGTGGATATCGTTTACGGAATCGATCCGCAATCGTTCCGGGACGTCTCGGGTGGCTTCGTTTTCCTCGAAGGGCACGACATGCAGGGGTCGGACGACATTTTGGTCGATGACTGGGCGGCAAAGGCCAAGCACGTCACCGTAAACAGCACCTTTCGCCTGCTGGACCACGATTTTCACGTTGCCGGAATCGTGGAGCACGGCAAAGGCGCGCGCCTGTTTGTACCTCTGTCGACGCTGCAAGACCTTTCCGGTTCGCGCGACAAGGCCTCGATTTTCTTTATCAAATGTACCCGGACCGACCACACGCCCGCCGTGATGGACGAGATGCGGCCCGTTTTTCCCGGCTACGAGATCCGTCCGCTGAAGGATTTCCTCTCGTTGATGAGCTCCTCCAACCTGCCCGGCCTCGACGCCTTCATTGAAAGCATGATTGCGCTCGCGGTATCGATTGGGTTCCTCGTGATTTTGCTCTCGATGTACACCACCGTGATCGAGCGCACGCGGGACATCGGCGTCTTGAAATCAATCGGAGCTTCCAAGGGATACATCATCCGGGCGCTTCTTGGCGAATCGGCTCTCATTTGCGTGGTGGGCATTGCGGCGGGGATTGCGACGAGCTATCTCGCGCGGGCGGCGTTCCTGTCTTCCTTCCCAACGCTGTCGATTCTGATTACTCCGGAATGGATCGTTCGATCGGCGCTCATCGCGTTCGTCGGCGGCCTGCTGGGAGCGAGCTACCCGGCCTGGCTCGCCAGCCGCAAGGACGCGATCGAGGCTCTCTTTTACGATTGACCTTCCTCGACCAGGATCTGGCCGGGCCAATGGACCGGGCCTAGTCAGAAATGCCAATCGCGACTACAATACACCAGCCTGCCGAAGCGCTCTTTTCCACAAGGGATTTGAGAGTGGAATCAATCGTCGCTACCGAGAATCTTTGGAAACTCTATCACGCGGGGAAAATGGATGTCCCGGCGCTACGCGGCGTCAATTTCAGGGTGCTGCCCGGCGAGTTCGTGAGTGTGATGGGGCCCTCCGGCTGCGGCAAATCCTCTTTGCTGTATGTCCTGGGGGGACTTGCCCAGGCTTCCCGGGGGCGCGTCCTGGTGGATGGCAACGATTTGACCGCCATGAGCGACGCCGAACGGACCAAGCTGCGGCGGCACAAGATCGGCTTCGTCTTCCAGAGATTCAACCTTTTGCCCACGCTCGACGCCCGAGGCAATATCGCCATCGCGCAACACATCCACGGGAACGGGTTTGATCCGCACAGGTTCGAGGTTATTTCCAGGATGTTGGGCCTCACCGATCGTCTGAAGCACCGCCCTTCCGAAATGTCGGGGGGCGAGCAACAGCGGGTGGCCATCGCGCGCGCGATTGTCAACGAACCGAAGATTGTTCTGGCGGATGAGCCGACCGGAAACCTGGACACTAAGAACTCGGAAATTGTGCTATCCATGTTGCGCCAGTTGAACAAAGAACTGGGTCAAACCATCGTCATGATCACGCACAACCCCGAAGCGGCCGCCTATTCCGACCGCGTGGTTCACATGCGCGACGGCGTGATTGTCGACGGAGTGCCCGCCGACTGACATGCGAACGCTCTGGCGAACCATCGTGCGAACCCTATTCTGGTCCTACGAACGAGGAACCTGGCAATACGATCTCGCGGTCATCGGGATCGTTTTGTTCGTGCTCTTTTCGCCGCGCATCATTCATTACAGCGATCAGCCCTCCGTCGGGCCGCCTCCGGCGCCGGCCCTTGTCGAGTTGCGGGCCATGGCGCCTGGCCAGATCGCCACTTACCGCGTCGACGCGCGCCTCCTCGCGACCCCGGTGCGCACGCCCGAGCTCGAGCACGATCTTCACCAGACGGTGCAGAAAAACGTTCCGGACTTGAACCATGGCCGTTTCGAAATCCTGCGCATTGAGCCGATCCGCGGCGAGGGCGACACCATCGCGTATTACGACGTCTCTGTAAAACCTTGATTCCGCGGGGGACGTTTACCGCTGGGAGAGCCGGCGTTTGATTTCGCGATCGTATTCCGGGAAATAGCGGCCGATGACGGTTAAATCGAAGCGGCCGAGGATCGATTCTTTCGATTCGCGCTCGAGCAAAAACTCAAACGATTTTCGGATAAGTTCCTCCGGCGAGGCCATCTCTCCGGCCAGCCTTGCGCAATCCTTGGGGTCGACCGCCACGTCGTGCGTGGATTCGCTCTTGCCGTCCGTTATACGGACGCGAAAATGGGTTGCGTCCATCTTCTGCACTTCGATTTTGGCGGCCATGAACTCTCCTACGGTTTCTAGCAGGCAATTCTTGAAAGCGCGAATGGCATACGAGTAGGACAGACTTCCGTCTGTCGCAAGCGGCCCGAAACTCCAGGCCGAAACCCACAGACGGAAGCCTGTCCTACTGGAACGCGGAGACGTAGTACGAGCCGCGATGCGCCAGTCTCACGCCGGGCGGCGCCTTTGCTGTTTCCGCCAACTCGACACGCAGCGAGCGCCACCCGGCCTGCGCCGTCCCCTCCGAGGGATAAAATCCGAGCGTGTATTGCGCGCTAATCGCCAACGCGACGCGCCGATAGATCTCGCCCAGATTCCGCGTCTCGCGCAGAAAATAGAGCTGGCCGCCCGCGCGACGCGCCAGTTCCGCAAGGTACAGCGTGTAAAGCGGCACATTCTGCTTGCGCGCTTCCGCCGTGACGAGGACTTCGTCTGGGTGGTCCTCGAGCCACTCTGCCGTCATCCCACGCGGGCGATTTTCGGTGGAAATGATGAACAAGGCTATGCCGTCCGCGCCCAGTTCGCGCGCCACGTCGTCAAACGCCAGGCGCGACGCCGCGGCTCCCGTGCCGGGATGCATGCTGCGCGGATCCCAGGTCAGGCCAAGGCCGCTATCCTGCCCATCTGTGAGCAGGACCATTGCCTTGCGTCCAGTGCGTCCCTCGAACAATTTCCGTGCCGCAAGAAAAACGGACTCATAAATCCGCGACTCGGAGGAGTTCTCAACCTTAGCGAGATATTGTGAGTCGATGGCGCGTTCGAGCAGCGCGCGATTTTTCGAGAACGGCAGCAAGAGATGCGATTCGGACGAAAACGACACCACGGCGACCTCGTCCGCAGGCGAAAGATCTTCGGCAAGCGCGCGCGCTGCGCCGCGCATTTCGCCGAGTTCGCGGTAAATGCTGGGGCTCGCGTCGACTACCAAAGCGATACTGGCCGGTGTCGCCGAAGCGTCGAACGAGGAGATCTCCTGTGCGGCTCCGCTCTCGAACAAGCGAAAATCGTTTTGCTTGAGGCCGCGCACCTCGGTGCCATCGGGCGCCAGGACCGTGCAGGGTACCTGCACCAGCGTGACGCGCGAGCGGATCGCGCCCTCCGCCGGCGCGGCGCCCGAATCCTTCGGAATGGCGTGCAACTCGCCCGATGCGGGATCGCGTTCGAGTGCAATGTCTCGTCCCAGGGGCTGAGGACGCGGCAGCTTTTGCGGTTTCGCCGGTGAAGCGCCTGGTAGCGGCGCTCCACCGGCATGTGCGGCCATCGCACACACAAGAATCACTCCGCCAAGCACGGTGCGTGAAGGGTTTCTCGACACGCCTTCAGTATGCCAGATGGATTCTCAGAGGTCGAAATCGCGCAGCGGCTTTTCGACAGGCTGGTCTTTGGCCTTCTTGAGGGCTTCCTCGAACTTGCGGTTCAGCACATCTTCCTTTTTGCTCTCGGCTTCCCAGGAATCGCGGAACTTGTCCTCGCGCTTCTGGGCCTGCTCGGCCAGGATGCGCGCGGCGTCGCTGATGTCCACGTCCGGAGCGGCCTTGGGTGGCACGACGTGCGAGAGCACCACGGCCAGTTCGGTATCCACGGTAAGCTTTGCCTCGCAGCACGGGCACGTCACTTCAATCGTTGCGCGGCCTTTCTTCGGCATGGCAGCATTTTACGCCAAAAAGGGGTTCGCGGCACTGGGCACGGCGGTGGAAGTCAATTCGAACGGCATGGAACACAGAGAGAAACGGAAGAGACCGGTTTTGTTGCCGCCCGTACGCTTCGGCTCCGGCGCTTGCTTTTCGGCCGATGGGCCTTCAAGATTCGGATATGGCTCTTGAACTCACCACGTCTTGCCTGAAGGACTCCATTTCCCTTTTTCACTTTTACAAGCGGCTCGGGGACCGTGCGATGGAGCAAGCCCCGGACGAGTCTCTGTTTGCCACCCTCGATGACGAGTCGAATTCCATCGCCGTTATCGTCAAGCACTTTGAGGGCAGCATGCGGTCGCGCTGGACCGACTTCCTCACGACGGACGGCGAAAAACCCGGCCGCAATCGCGACTCGGAATTCGAGTCGCCTCCAAAAACGCGGGCAGAGTTGGTCGCGCTGTGGGAATCCGGTTGGAAGACCGTATTTGACGCGTTGGGGGCCCTGACGGAAGCTGACCTAGCCCGCACAGTCTACATTCGCGGCGAGGCGCACTCGGCCATGCAAGCGATTCACCGGCAGGTGGCGCACATCGCGTACCACGTGGGCCAGATCGTCTATCTCGCCAAACATTTCGCCGGATCGAAATGGGCCGCTCTGACGGTTCCACGCGGCAAGTCCGCGGAATACAACTTTCGGGTCTCATCCGGCAAAGCTTCCCAGCGCTGACCGTCGTAACGCGAGAATCTTTGGTCCGATCGGTCATCTCCCGCTTCTCTCCACTACGTTTCGGCGTACAATGGCCGGAATCCAAGGCTTTCGTGGAGGCGATTCCACTATGCGATGCGGATGCGGTTTTACGCGCCGGGACGTGTTGCGGGCAGGCTCGCTTGCGGCGGCGGGGCTGCTTGCAGGCGCGAGGCTCGGAGCCCAGGCTGCGAAGGGCATGCGCATTGACATTCACGCGCACCTTTGGACGGACGACTATCTCGACTTGACGCAAAGTTACGGCAACACAGACACGGCTACGCAGCGAGGAAAAGGCGCCGGAATGGGCCAAGCGGAGATGGACAAGCGCTTCGCCCTTATGGAAGCGAACGGCGTCGAAATGCAGATCCTCGATATTTGCCCCCAGGCGCCCCATTTCGATGTGAAAGAACACGCCGTAAACGCCGCGCGAAAAGCGAACGACCTCTATGCGGAGGCCGTGAGCCGCTGGCCGAAGAAATTCAAAGCGTTCGCGGCCGTGCCGCTGCCTCACGTGGACGAAGCGCTCAAGGAGCTGGAGCGGGCGCTCGAACAGCTGAAATTTGTAGGCGCGGCGATGACCACATTCATCGGAAACCGATCCGTTGCCGATCCCGCCTTCGCCCCTTTTTATGAAGAGCTCAACCGGCGCGGCACGGTGCTGTACATTCATCCCACTGGCAACGGCGTCGATTCGCCTTACGTGAATCCTTATCACCTTCGATGGGCGATCGGCGCGCCGATGGAAGACACGGTCTCCGTTATGCACCTGATCGAAGCGGGAATCCCGCAGCGCTATCCGAAGCTGAAAATCGTCAACTCGCATCTCGGCGGGATGATTCCGATGGTTTATCAGCGTCTGGACAATATTTCCTCGTGGGAGCATCCGTTGCCCGAAAAGCCAAGCGTCACGGCGCGCCGCATGTGGTATGACAGCGTCGGCCACGGCCATCCGCCGGCGCTTCGAGCAGCGGTGGATTCGATGGGGGCGGATCGCATCGTCCTAGGCACCGATTATCCGTACGAAGGCGGCGTGCTCTTCGACCACGCCATTCAATATATTCACGAATCCGGCCTGAAACCTGAAGACGCCGACAGGATTCTGGACCGCAACGCCGCATCGATACTCGGACTCGCGTGACCACGGTCCCAACGGCGGCCCCCGTAAAACCAAGACAGAAGCTTACGCGCAACCAGGTTTGCAGCTTCTGGGCCGCGTGGGGCGGCTGGAGCATGGACGGAATGGATTCGTTCATCTATTCCCTAGTTCTTGTCCCCGCCCTGACCGATTTGCTGCCCCGCTCCGGAATTCCCGCCACCACGGCCAACGTCGGCTTCTACGGCGGTCTTTTTTTTGCGCTCTTTATGATCGGCTACGGTACGGCGTTCATCTGGGGCCCAATCGCCGACCGGTTCGGCCGCGTGCGCACCATGATGCTCAGCATCTTCTGTTTTTCGTTGTTCACGCTGCTGGCCGCCTTCTCCATGGGCATCTGGAGCCTAGCTGTTTTTCGCTTCATGGCCGGGGTCGGCATCGGCGGCGAGTGGTCGATCGGAGCGGCACTCGTTTCGGAAGACTGGCCGGAGGAGCGCCGGACCATGGGCGCGGCGCTCATGCACACAGGCTACTACATCGGTATTTTTTTTGCCGCCGTCGCGAATGCCCTCATCGGCAGCCGCTACGGATGGAGAGCGATGTTCTTTCTGGGAGGCGTTCCCGCGCTGCTTATCGGCTTGATCCGCAACAACGTGCAGGAACCGGCACGGTGGGAGACCCGGCTGGAGGAGTTTGGCGGGCAGTGGACCGTGTTTCGCGCGTTCGCCAAGCTCTTTTCGCCGCAATACCGCCGGCGGACGATCGTGAACTCGCTCTATCTGATTGTTTCCCTGTGCGGCTTGTGGGCCGGATCGGTGTACGCGCCTACGGCCATGACGTACATCGCGCAGCGCGCCGGACGGAACGCCGCCGAAGGCGCGCGCCTTGCGTCCTACTCGACGGCGCTGCTCGGCATCGCGACGGTGCTCGGCGCGCTAGTCGTGCCGCTGATTGCGGACTGGCTCGGCCGCCGCGCGACGCTCGCGATTTTCTACGCGCTGATGATGTTCGCGATCTGGCTGGCGTTCGGCCACGTTTTCTATATGAATCGCAACGCCGTTCCCTGGTTCCTCTTCTGCTCCGTGCTGCTTGGCCTCGGCGGCGCCAACTTTATCGTCTATTCGTTCTGGCTGCCCGAGCAGTATGGGACGGAATGCCGTGCGAGCGCGTTCGCGTTCATTACCAACATCGGACGGTTCGTTGCCGCCGGATTCACGTTTCTGGTGGGCGCGGGAGTGCGCCACTTCAACGCGCTGGGAATTCCCGTGGCGATGATGGCGCTGGCATTCATCGTAGGACTCGCGCTCGTACCCCTAGGGGAAGAAACCAAGGGCAAACCGCTGCCCGCCTGAGCCGAAACTCTGCCGCGTCACGCCGCGCCGTTTGTGGTTGTGAAGTATGCTGCGGCAAACAGGAACGCAAACGTCCAGTCCACCAAACTGATCCCGAGCGTGACGCTTTGCGAATCGCATTTCGGCGCTCGCCTCATTTGCGTCGTCACGGTTTGAACGCCACGGTGACGACGCGCAGGTCCTTCTCGCTGTTGTTCCTCAGGATTCGCTTAGCCCCGCCGTGCGCGATCCACACGGGTTCTCCCGTGGCGAGGGGCTGGTCCGTTCCCGCTCCTGCGGCAGAAACGATCACCGCGTCATCGATCGTGACGATCAAATCGTCTCCGCCTGCGTCGCCAAAGTTTGCCTGCGCATGCGGACGGACGCGGGTCAGCGTGACGCGCACTTCGTCGGTCTCGAATTGCGGTACGTCGGAACTCGGCGCATTCGCATCGGCGGCTGCCGCGGGACACTTGGACGTGCTCTCCGGAACTTGTGTGCCGCACAGGTTTCGCGCGCCGGTCTGCGGCTGAAGCAGACCAATCAAAATCATACGATGCGCAGTTCGGCCGATGTTCCGGACGGAATGGATCCTGCCGCTGCGTGCGAAACGTACGTCACCCACTTTCGACATCGTCAACACGTCCGCCTGGCCGGGCGCTGTGCTTACGGTCGCGGACTCGCTGAGCACGATGGCAACGTCGTCCGTGTCATGGCGATGCATCAGAAAGGCGTCGCGGGCCGGAAGCTCGACTTCGAAGACTTTCACCACGCTGTTTTGCAGCACGAGGTGATGGTGAGGTTCCTCATTCATCGAAATTACTTTGGCATCCTGCGCCGCAAGCGGCAGCGGTAGAATCCACAACAATGCGAGAAAAGTTTTCCTCGCTCTTGTCACCCTTCCCCCCTTGCTGGAGCGGATGCTTCCGGGCGTTCCGCGCGCCTGCCGCGCCGTCCAGCCACCACGTCACGGGACGCGCAGGAAAGCGATGTCGACGAACCGCACTTCTTTGCTGCTTGTGTTTCGAAACACGCGTGCGGGCTGGTGCCCGCCATCGAGCCACACAAAGTCGCCTGGCCGCAACGCCTTCTCCAGCTCTTTGGGGGAATCGGCGGAAATCGACGCCGCGTCGAGCACAACGATCAATCGGGAGGCATCGTCGGAGTCGGAAGAGCCCGTAAGGTTCATCGACCGGTGCGGACGCACGCGCACAAGCCGCACGCGAGTTTGATCGGACTCAAGCAGCGGATCGCTGGAAGAAGCGGAAGAGAGTTTTGCAGGCGTCGTGGAGCAGTGCAATGGCTCGCTGGCCAGAACCGCCGCGCAAAGATTTCGGAAGTTGGCTTGCGGACGCAATAGTTCCACAGCAACCGTGTGATACGGCGTCGCTCCGTCGACGCGCGTCGAATGAACGTAGCCGGATCGCTGCAGCCGAACCTGGGCGTCCGCGTTCATCTGATGAATGTCCGGCTTGCCCGGGACGCCAACCGTTACCGTCTGGTTGCCGATGGCAATGGCGATCGTGTCCTGGTCGTGACGGTGCAAAACAATTGAATCCCCCGGCGAGACCTGCACCGCAAACACTTTCGCGAAGTCGTTGCGCAAAGCAAGGTGATGGTGAGGCTCTTCGTCCATCGTGATCGCCGCGGGAGCTTGTGCAACGAGCGGCAATGGCAGAAGCCAAATCGCCGCAAATCGTATCCAAATTGATCCTATTTTCATCGGTTTTTCCCAGCTTCGGCTTTCAATCTATGCCCGATCAAGGCCACAGTCAATCTACCCTGTATGTCCTTTTGCTACAAGGATATACAGCAGTCGTGCGAGAGATCATTTTGTCCCAGCCGGGCGCCGCCAAATCGCAGGATGTAACACAGAATTCACATTCCTCTCACGGGCCATTAAGGGCGCGCCGATAGTGTCCGCACTGCCCGAAGGTGTCTTTGGCGAATGATCCACGCAATTTGACGTACCGGACAAACCTAGTCATTAGGACTTTTTTTCAGGAGGACTGAGGAATGCGAGTATTCGCAGCAGTGTTGCTGAGCATAGGACTCGCGGCGTCGCCGCTTCTGGCGCGAAATGCCGATGAGACAGGCAAGGAAGCCTTACCCGCGGTAAGCACCACCTCGGCCATGCCAGATAAGCCCGAACCGGCGAAGGCGGAGAGCTCTGCCATCGAGAGCGAAGTGCAGGATCTCCGCAGCTTGGTGGAGGAACAAAGGGCGGAACTCGAAGCCCAGCGTGCCGCGCTGAAGGCCCAACAGCTCAAGATGGAGGCCCTCGAGGAAAAGCTAGGCGCGCCCACTTCGGAGCCAGCAGCCACGCCGGCAATCACGTCGCCGGCGATTACCGCGACAACGTCTGTCGCTACGCCGGCTGCGGCACCGGCTCAAAAAGGGCCCGACGAAGCTGCGCCCCTTCAACTTCGCATCGGCTCTGCGTACATCACGCCCATCGGGTTCATGGATTTCACGACTGTGTATCGAAATCACAATCAGGGTAGCGGAATCGGAAGCAACTTCGGCAATCTTACCATCGGAAACGTCGCTAACAACCACCTTAGCGAATGGCGCCAAAGCATGCAGAACTCCCGAATCGGCTTCCGAATCGATGCAATGGTTAAGGGCGCACACGTAATCGGTTACATGGAATCGGACTATTTGGGAAACAATGGCGGAAACGTAGCCGTCACCAGCAATAGCAACACTCTGCGTTCACGTCTCTATTGGGTCGACGTTACGAAGGACAAGTGGGAAATTCTCGGCGGCCAGACTTGGAGTTTGATTACCCCAGGCCGGTCGGGAATCTCGCCCCTGCCGGGAAACATCTTCTATTCGCAAGACATCGACGTGAACTACCAACTCGGCTTGGTTTGGGGACGCATACCCGAGTTTCGGTTCGTCTATCACCCGACCAACAAAGTGGCTTTCGCTATTGCTTTGGACCAGCAGGAACAGTACGTAGGCGGCTCGGGTGGCGGCCCAAATCCGACGTTCCCGGCACTGCTGGGCCTCGCTGGCTCCCAGTTGAACAACGGCACCAACACACTGGCCACGCCTAACGTCGCTCCAGACGTCATTCTCAAGCTCGCGTGGGATCCCTCAAGCCATTTTCACGTCGAAGCCGGAGGACTCGAGCGCCAGTTCAAAATCTGGAATCCAAATACGCAGGTTACCTTTCAAAATACCGGTGCCGGCGGATTCTTGAACCTGAACGCCGAAGTGTTCAAGGGCTTCCGTGTCCTGACAAACAATTTCTGGAGCGACGGCGGCGGGAGGTATATCTTCGGAGTCGTGCCGGACTTGATCCTTCGCGCCGACGGCAGCATCTCTCCCATCCACACCGGGTCAACGGTTTCCGGTATCGAGTTCACGCACAAGAACACGCTGCTGTATGCCTACTACGGCGGGATTTACGTGGCGCGGAACGTTTCGCTCGACGCCAACGGGACGTCTCTAATCGGCTACGGTTACTCGACTTCTCCAAACTCTCAGAACCGCATGCTACAGGAAGAGACGGTGGGGTTCAACCAGACCCTCGCCAAGGACGCAAAGTGGGGCGCTTTAAACTTCATGGGCCAGTACTCGTATGAGCAGCGCAATCCCTGGGCGAACACGACGGGCTCGGCGGCAAACTCCCGGGAAGCGCACGACAACTCGGTCTACCTCGACTTGCGGTACACGTTGCCCGGCTCCGCGCCGGCGATGAAGTAACAAACCGACGGCGGGCAATCAAGTTTTTGATTGCTCGCCATTGAAAACAGGCCAGGACAGAGCCGATTGACCGACGCTGTCCTGGCCTTTTGCTCCTAGCAGGACAGGTTTCAGCTTGTCGCACGCCCGGTAGAGCCACCAAGAAAACCTGACAGGCTGAAGCCTGCCCTCCTGAAACACGCGTTACGCCGCGTCGGGATCGTAATTCAGATTGGGGGCAAGCCAGCGCTCGACGGTGCGCAAGTCCAGGCCCTTGCGGCGGCTGTAGTCCTCGATTTGGTCGCGCTCGAGTTTCCCCACGGCAAAATACTTTGATTCGGGATGCGAGAAGTAGAAGCCGCTCACCGAGGCCGCGGGATACATCGCGAAGTTTTCCGTCAGCGTGATTCCCGCGGTTTTCTCCGCGCACAAGAGATCGAACAGCGCACGCTTTTCCGTGTGATCCGGAAGCGCGGGATAGCCCGGTGCCGGGCGGATGCCGCGATACCGCTCGCGGACCAGGTCAGCACAACTTAGATTCTCGTCCCTGCCGTAGCCCCACTCGATGCGCGCGCGCCGGTGCATGAGCTCCGCCAAGCCTTCGGCCAGGCGATCGGCGAGGGCTTTCGCCATCAGGGCATTGTAGTCGTCGTGGTCTTTCTCAAATTTTTCGACGAGTGGCTCGATCCGCAGCCCCGCAGTAACGGCAAAAAGGCCCAGGTAATCGAGCTGGCCGCTCTCGCGCGGCGCGATGAAGTCCGCGAGCGCGTAGCTTGGTTCCTGGTTCGGCTTCGCCTGCTGCTGCCGCAGTGTGTGAAACGTTGTCAGCAGATGGCGCGATTCGTCCGCATAGACTTCGATGTCTTCTTGAATGGCGCTCGCCGGAAAGAATCCGATCACGGCGCGCGCTTCGAGCCACTTCTCGCGCACGATCCGGCCGAGTAACTGCTGTCCGTCGTCGAACAGTTCCTTCGCTTTCGGGCCGACGCCCTCCTGCTCGAAAATCTTCGGATAGATTCCGCGCAGCTCCCAGGCATGAAAGAACGGCGTCCAGTCGATGTACGGGACAATCTCGTCGAGAGGGACAGGGTTGTAGGCGCGCGTTCCGAGGAACGAAGGCCGCGGCGGCTCATACGCGGACCAGTCATAGGCCGGCTTCCGTTTGCGCGCCTCCGCCAAGGTCAGCATCGGCTGCGCCCTCCGCGACAAATGCTTCTCTCGCGCCTCTTTCTGCGCCCGACTGTTTTCTGCCGTGAACTGTTTTTTCAGGTCGGCGCTGAGCAGGCTTCCGACAACCCCCACGGCGCGCGACGCGTCTTGCACGTGGATGACCGGCTGGTGATACGCGGGCGCAATTTTCACAGCAGTATGCGTCCGGCTCGTCGTTGCTCCTCCAATCAACAGCGGAACATGAAAACCTTCCCGCTCCATTTCTTTGGCGACGTGCGCCATTTCCTCGAGCGAAGGAGTGATCAGGCCGCTCAGCCCGATGAGATCGGCGCTGGTTTCGCGCGCGGTCTTCAGAATTTTCTCGCTCGGCACCATCACGCCCAGATCGATCACTTCATAATTGTTGCAGCCCAGTACCACGCCGACGATATTTTTGCCGATGTCGTGAACGTCGCCCTTTACGGTGGCCATCACGACGCGCCCTTTGCTGGACGCTCCGCCCGCCTGCTTCTCCGCCTCGAGATACGGCTGCAGATAGGCGACCGCCTTTTTCATGACGCGCGCGCTCTTCACCACCTGCGGCAAGAACATCCGGCCCGATCCGAAAAGATCTCCCACCACGTTCATCGCGCCCATCAGCGGGCCTTCGATCACCGCGAGCGGCCCACCGTATTTTTGCCGCGCCTCCTCGGTATCTTCCTCGATGTAATCCGCGATGCCCTTGACGAGCGCGTGCGTCAGCCGCTCTTCGAGAGAGCCCTTGCGCCAGGAGTCTTCTTCCGCTTGTCCCTTGTCCTTTGCCTTCACGGTCTCCGTGAACGCAAGCAGGCGCTCGGTCGAATCGGGCCGACGGTTGAGCAGTACATCTTCGACGAGATTCAGAAGGTCCTTCGGAATTTCCTCGTACACGGCGAGCTGCCCCGCGTTCACGATGGCCATATCGAGGCCCGCCTGGATCGCACGATAGAGAAACGCGGAATGCATCGCCTCGCGCACGACGTTGTGCCCGCGGAACGAAAATGAAATGTTGCTGACGCCGCCGCTCGTCTTCGCGTAGGGGAGCCGCTCCTTGATCTGCCGCGTGGCCTCGATGAAATCGACGGCGTAATTGTTGTGCTCCTCGATGCCGGTCGCGACGGTCAAAATGTTCGGATCGAAAATGATTTCTTCCGCAGCCACGCCGGCCTCTTCCGTCAGAATCCGGTAGGCGCGCTCGCACACTTCCATCCGGCGCGCGAGCGAATCCGCCTGGCCCCGCTCATCGAACGCCATCACGACCATCGCCGCTCCGTAGCGCCGGACGAGCCGCGCGCGCTGCCGGAAAATCTCTTCGCCTTCTTTCATGCTGATGGAGTTGACGATGCCCTTGCCCTGGATGCACTTCAGCCCGGCTTCGAGCACTTTCCAGTTTGAGCTGTCGATCATGATCGGCACGCGGGCGATGTCGGGCTCCGCGGCAATGTAATGCAGAAACGTCGTCATGGCCTGCTCGGAATCGAGCATGGCTTCGTCCATGTTGATGTCGATGATTTGCGCGCCGTTTTCGACTTGCTGCCGCGCCACTGTCAGCGCCGCTTCGTATCCACCTGCGAGAATCAGCTTCGCGAATCGGGGCGAGCCGGTGACGTTGGTGCGCTCACCGATATTGACGAAGCGTGAGTCCGGCCGCAGCACGAGCGGCTCGAGGCCGCTGAACCGTGTGTACCGCTCGGGTTTCGAAAGCACGTGCGGCTTCACCCCGCGCACCGCCTCGGCGATGGCGCGGATGTGCGCGGGCGTCGAGCCACAGCAGCCGCCGGCGATGTTCAGCCATCCGTTCAGCGCAAATTCGCGCAAATCGGCGGACATGCGCTCGGGTGTCTCATCGAATCCGCCGAACGCATTGGGCAGGCCGGCGTTCGGATGACAACTGATGGGAACCGGCGCGAGCCGCGCAAGCTCCTCGATGTAGGGCCGCATTTGCTTCGCGCCCAGGGCGCAGTTGATGCCCACGCTCAGCAAATCAACATGCGAAACCGAAATCCAGAACGCTTCAATCGTCTGGCCCGAGAGCGTCCGGCCGCTCTGGTCCGTAATCGTGACGGACACCATGATCGGGACGCGCCGCCCCAAAGCCCCGAAATGTTCCTCGATGGCGAAAAGCGCGGCTTTCGCGTTCAGCGTATCGAAAATCGTCTCGATCAGCAGAAGATCGGCGCCGCCTTCCACGAGCCCGCGCGCCTGCTCCGAATAAACGTCGCGCAATTTATCGAACGTGACGCCGCGCGACGCGGGGCTGTTTACGTCCTGCGACATCGACGCCGTGCGGTTGGTCGGCCCCATCGAGCCGGCCACGAACCTGAATTCGCCAGGATGCGCAGCTTCGTATTCGTCAGCCACTTGCCGCGCGATTTTTGCGCCCGCGAAGTTGATCTCGTACGCGTTCCGTTCGAGGCCGTAGTCGAGCAGGGAAATTCCGTTCGCGTTGAACGTGTTGGTCTTGATGATGTCCGCGCCGGCTTCGAGATATTGGCGCTGGATGGATTGCACGACCCGCGGCTGCGTGAGATTCAACACGTCGAAGTTCCCGCGCAAGTCACGCGTGTGCTTCTGGAACTCCGCCCCGCGAAACGCGGCCTCGTCGAGCTGCTGCGCCTGGATCATCGTGCCCATGGCGCCGTCCAAAATGACGATCCTCTCCCGCAGGAGATTTTTCAGTGCGACGATTCGTGTTTCTCTCTGGTCCAATATACAACTCCCTGCGCGATGCCGGACGGATGGCAAACGCTCGGGCTTGCAGCCCGTCGCGGTGCGCCCGGCTTTCGTCCCTGTAGCTTACCGCTCGGAATCGCCTGGCAAACGCAGATTGTTTTCCGGTGTTCCTATCGGATGAAGTCCGGGAGCGTGAAGATTCAAGCCGCGTATTTATTCGAACAGGTCGAGGATTTCCTCATATCGCTTGAACGGCGGAATTAGGTAGGCGCCCGCAATCCCCAGATGACGCGCCCCGCGAGCCCAACCCAGTAATTTGCGAGCCAGCGCGAAGCCGTGATCGCGCGCGGAGCCTCCGGCGGCCTCGAGCTGTTTCAGCAACGTCTCCGGAATGACGATGCCCGGCACCTCATTGTGGAGGCGCAGGGCTTGCTTGTAGCTGCTCAGCGGCCACAGACCTACGAGAACGGGAACCGGCGATTTTCCGCCCATGTGTTTCAAGAATTGTTCCCAGTGGTCGGGGTCGAAAATCGGCTGCGTCATGGCGAAGTGCGCGCCGGCTTCGACTTTCGCTTCAAAGCGGCGCAACTCCTCGTCAAGATCCTCGGCAAGGGGATTCACGGCAATTCCGATGGTGAAATTCGTCGCGCCGCCGAGGTTTTTCCCGCCCCAGTCCAAGCCCTGATTCAGCTTCGCCATGACTTTCACGAGGCCGATGGAATCGACTTCATAGACACCGAATGATTCCGGATAACTGCCGACCGACGGCGGATCACCGGTGACGGCAAGGACGTTGCGCACCCCGCCGATCGCCCACGCGCCCAGGAGCAGGGCCTGCAAGCCGATCAGATTCGCGTCGCGCGTCGTCAAATGCGGGATCGTTTCGATACCGCGAGCCTCGAGCGCGCCGGAGAGCGAAAGCGCGTCCATGCCCACGCGCGCGAGGGCTCCGCTGTTGATGTCGATGGCGTCCACTTTCTTCGACGCCATCACGTTTTGCACCTGCTCGAGAACCCTGTCGATCGAAGTTCCCTTCGGAGGATCGATTTCGACCGAGACGACGAATTTCTGCTCCTGAATCTTTCGCCACAGCGCGCTTTCGGGCTCTCGCGCCGCGGTGGGCAAAATCTCCGCCGCGGCCTCGACCGTGCTAACGGCGCGCGCGCCCTCCGCAGGGTGCCGGCCCTCGACCGCACGAACCATCGCGCGAATATGCTCGGGCGTCGTTCCGCAACATCCGCCGAGAATTCGCGCGCCGAGCACCACGGCTTCGCGCGCGAACAGGTCAAAATATTCCGGTGAGGATTTCGGATAGATGACGCGATCGCCGGCGCGCTGCGGAAATCCCACATTCGGCATAGCGCTCATTGGGAAAGTGCCCGCCACTGCGGCAAGTTCCTGGAGAATGCGCAAATGATCCTGCGGACCCACCGAGCAGTTTGCGCCGATAGCCTGTACACCCCGCTCGTGCAAAAGCTTCCAAGCGTCGTTCGGCCGCGTGCCGCTGAAGGTGATTCCATCCTCCGAATAGGTCATTTGCGCGACGATCGGGAGCTGCGAGAACGAGCGGATCGCGTCAATGGCCGCCACGATCTCGATGGGATTCCCGAACGTCTCCAATATGAAAAAATCCACGCCGCGTTCCTCGAGCGCCTCCGCTTGTTCACGGAAGATTTTCCGGAAACGCTCCGGCGTCGCGTCGCGCGCGTCCCGGATGGCGCCGAGCGGCCCGATCGACCCGGCGATAAGGACCTCGTGCCGCGCGGCTTCGCGCGCCTCACGGGCGATCTTGACGCCTCGGTGATTGAATTCCGTGACGCGTTCTTCCAGGCCGAAGGCGCTCAATTTATTCCGGTTGGCCCCGAAGGTATTGGTTTCGATGATGTGCGCACCAGCGTCGAGATAAGCCATGTGAATGCGAAAGACGTCCTCGGCACGCGTGGCGTTCAGCTCATCGACGCAGCGCTGCGGCCCCAAAGCCTCGTAAAGTAACGATCCCATGGCTCCATCCGCAATCAACACGGAGTCGCGCAGTCTTTGTTGGAATTCTTCAATTCTCATGGCTGAGGGTACGCTCCCGGACATCCGGCCGAAGTGAAACAATTAGTATACAAGGTCGTGGCTCCATTGGCATTCGCCTCGAGGAAGGGCTTGCAAACCGTCCCTGATTTTTCCGGCAAAGTTTTTCTTGGCAAATTGGGGCGGAACACCACGGCTAGGCCAAAATTGAAAGCGCCGCTATTTTTGATGCGCCAGTAACAACATCAGACCAAAAACAACCACGGGAATGAGGGCCAGCATGACGTAAAACAGCACCCGCCGGACGATGGGCGAACGCCTCCGCCTCCAGTTCTGAATTTCGGGACGGTCGGCCACTCCGACCTTTTCCGGATGCTCGAGATCGAGGGCAAATTCGTGCGCATTCGGATAGCGCTTGGCCGGATCGCGCTCCATGGCGCGATAAATAATTTCCTGAAGTTGAGGCGAAATCTGGGGATTGACCTCGCGCGGCGGAATCGGGTTATTGAGCAGCCGTTCGTTCATGATGACAAACGGATTCGGGCCCGTGAACGGCACCTTCCCCGTCAGCATTTCATAGAGCATCACACCCAAGGAATAGACATCGCTGCGGGCGTCGCCCCGTTTTCCCTTTACTTGCTCGGGCGAAATATAATCCGGCGTGCCCATGGCCTCGGTGAGTTTAGCAAACGTCAGACGGCGCGATCCGGCATTGGCGGCGATGCCAAAGTCGATCAGTTTGACGCTGTCGTCCGGGCCAATCATGATGTTTTCCGGCTTCAGATCGCGGTGCACGACGCCTTGACTGTGAATGTAATCGAGGGCCTTGCACAGGGCGAGGGTGATGCGAATGGCGCGCTCGGGAGGAAGTACCTTCTGCTCGTTTAGGATCTGGCGCAGCAGGCGCCCGTCGACCCATTCAAGCACCATGTAGCGGCGGCTGCGGTCCTCGTCGTCGAACACCTTGACGACGCCGGGATGATTCAGTTTCTTGCCGATTTCTTCTTCGCGCTTGAACCGGTCAAACAGGACCGGATCGGCCTCCATGTCGGGATGAGGAACCTTGATGGCGACGGCCCGGCCGTCAGAGATATCCGTGCCGCGAAAAATCGTCGCCATGCCGCTTCTGGCAGCCACGCCTTCGATGCGGTAATGATCGAGTTGGTCCCCGGGCTGGAGGTCGCTCATTGAGAAGGCAGGTCAGCGGCAAGCAAAGGAGAGCGGCGAACCTGCGTCAGTAAAGTTTATAGGGCCGTCCGCGATACATTCCCATGCGTTCAACGTTCCGGACCCGGATCAATTGAACGCTGATATTATCGCTGCCCCCTCGATCATTGGCAAGAGCGACGAGCCTCTCTGCTGCGGCCGTGAGATCCATGCCCTGGCTGCAAACGGCCGCCATTTCCGAGGCCTCCACCAAGCCGTGCAACCCGTCCGAGCAAAGAAGGAGAACATCCCCGGCGAAGACTTGATGGTCGTTGGTCTCCACGTTCACAACCAGTTCGGTTCCGAGCGAGCGGCTGAGGATATGCCGGGTCGAACCATCCTCGGCTTCTTGCGCCGAAACAAACCCGAGGCGCACTTGTTCGCTGGCAATCGTGTGGTCGCGTGTGACTTGAGCGGCCCTGCCATTGCGAATCAAATAGCAGCGCGAATCGCCCACATGCGCCACGGACATGCGGTCGTACCGCAACGCGCAAACCACGATCGTGGTCGCCATGCCCGCCGCGGCGCGCCCGCCCGCGACGGCGGTCTCCAACACGCGCGTATTTGCCTGTTGCACAAGGCGCTGGAGCAAAGAAGAGTGCGATTCCCCGTCCCTTGCGCTCCGGAAACCGGCGATCACACTCTCAACCGCGGCTTTGGACGCCACTTCCCCCTGTTCGTGGCCGCCCACGCCGTCCGCCAAAACGAACAGCCACCCGTGCGTCCGCACCTGCGCAGGTGTCAGGGGCGGCGCGTTGCCCAAATAATCTTCGTTGTGGTCGCGGACTCGCCCGACGTCGGTACGTTCTACAAACTCTAGGTCGAGCATATCGCCGAAGGCCGCAACCCTCCCGGAGAGAGCCCGGTATGAGCCATCTTGCGGCGCGATTCTTCTGGGTTCCCCAAGAATTTCGCTCAAGTCTGAAATGGAAATTCGGACAGGCTGAACAGCCTGTCCGAATCTCCTGACGAACTGAGATAAACCCATGTTACACCATTACGTACGGCTGGTGACCATAGTTGTGCGGCCCGAGGCTTTGCTGGAGCGAACGAAATAAATCCCTCCATAGATGGCCCAGACAGCCGCGACCCCCAACGCCAGAAGCGGTTCCTTTGCGGTACCGTACCCCATGAAGGGCCCAATCAAATAGAAAAGCATACAAGCCAAGTTCGCGACGACTCCGAACAACGGAATCAGGAAATGGCGCAACATGCTGAACTTTGGATGGTTGTGATAGGCAACCATGCAAATGACACAACTTAGGCAATACAGAATGAACGTGCCGAAGTTCGACGCCAACGTCACGGTGAGCAAGGTATTGGGAAGCGCCGCCATCTTGTCGTGAGTCGAGTAGCCGAAACTGGACACGAAGCCGTGCGGAAGGCTTTGGATCGCTGCATCAGCAGGGGCTCCTGCGTCCCCAGCCCAAACGGACAATCCGACGATCGCGACGAAAATCGAAATGATCGCCAGCGTCCAGATCGCCCGGTGAGGGCTTAGGTTCTTCTCGTGGAGCATGCCAAAGTGTTCTGGAACTTCCTGGTCCTTGCCCATGGCGTAGGTGACGCGTGCGCCCGTGTTCATGCAGGAAAGCGTGGTGCCGACGAGCGCCAAGAACACGGTGAATGCCTCAATCAGCATGAAAGCCCTCCCGTGCCCCATGCCGAACACCGCATCGCCCACCATGATCATCATGTCCCCCAGGGGCGCCGCCGAGCCCGCCGCGCTTTGCATGGTGTATCCGCTATTTAAGAAATAGTTTGCGGCAAAATACTCGAACAGATAGCAAAACGCCCCCTGAACGAGTAGGGACGTGATTACAGCGATCGGGATGTCCCGTTTGGCGTTTTTCGCCTCGCCTCCGAGCGACGTACAGGATTCAAATCCAACCAAGATGAGGATGGCTACCGTGGCCTGCACGAATACCCAGCCCCACTTGTGCGGCGCGATCACAGATTTCGCGCTTGGGTGAGACAAGAAGCTGCCGCTGCCGTCGTAGTAGGTGTAATCGACATGGTACGGAACCGGCTTGCCGTTCGCGTCGAGCTTTGGCTGCGGAACCATGTTCGCATCGCGCGTAATGACATCCGTCGCCTGCCCGTTTACCGTTTGACTCGTCGTGGCAAACTCATAGTTATACGCTTCGCCGGATGTGGAATCGAACTGCCACGCCACGCTTCCCGGCGGATGATTCATGCGGTAGCCCAGCGCCATCACGGAAAATACAAGCAAAGCAGAAATCTGAATCACGTTGATCGCGATATTGACCCCGGTCGATCCGGTTACACCACGATGCGCGATGTAGGCGACGCCGAGTGAGAAAACGATCGCGACCAGAATCGTGAATGGAAGCCCGGGATCGGAAGCGCTCATGAAACTCGGATAGAGCGTCCCCGCGACATACCCTACGAATAATCCGGTAACGGCCACCATCACACCCGGGTAAATCCAGTAGTACAGGTGCGAGCCCCAGCCCACGATGAACTTCGAGAGGCGCGCATACTTCCAAGCCTTTTCGTGATTTAGGAACGACTGCTCCGCAAAAAAATACGAACTGCCGGGCCCCGGATAGAGCTTCGACAATTCGGCGTACGCTACCGCTGTGGCAAGACAAAGCAGCAAGGCCACGAAGATGCCAAGCCACATTGCCGGTCCCGTCGCGCCGGTTGTCGCTTGGATATAAAACGTGAGCCAAAGGAACGCACCGGGGGCGATGAGCGCCATGGCGTTCATCGTCAACCCGGTCAATCCTAAGGTTGGTGTCATTTTTACTTCGCCGGTATTTTCCGCCATGTATTCTCCTTATAGATTCTTTATACTTCCGCAGAATACGCATCCCTTCAAACGCTTGCATGGGACGCTTGTGTGCCGAGGCGGTGATACTAGTGGCGGCCAAGAAACTAGTACAATGCAACGTTTCGATGTCCTTAATTACGGATTCATATGGCAGTAACGAGGTTTAGAGGGACTATTCTGAAACCTCTTCCACGCCAAAGATCGGAAGGCGAATACGTCCCGGCTGCTCCAACCGTCTTTATTAAGTTACTTATTCATGCTTATTTGCGGATCAACTGGGTCTTGCCGGTCGCGTTCAGGCCAGGTGGCCTGAGGCGCCTTCGGCGCCGCGAGCCAGGTCCATCGATTCGTTTCTTTTATGCAACGCATCAGGATTTCTGGGCTTTGACCGGATCTCGTCCTAAGCCTTCTGTCCGCAGGGCGGGACATTATCATGGGCAGGGAAGCGCGGCTGATTTCACGGCTTGTGGGAACGGCGCGGGGTTTTCGGGCGATTGTGATATTTTAGCTGGCGATACAAAAACCGAAGCGAGACTTTTTGCTATGGAACAGGGGACGTTGGGATGAAAGCTGTGGGGTTTCTGATGCTGCTGGCGGGATGGTTCCTGGTGCTCGCCGCGATCGTGCTCCTCGCGTCGCTTTCCTTGCGGGGCGCATTTGTCCTAGCTGGGGTGGCTGTGGAGGGTTTAGGGTTGACCCTCGCTTTCCGCTCCCACTTGATTCCCAGGGAGGAAAAAGAATAACTCCGATGCCCGCTCCGAGGCTCACGGAAATCGCGAGGGTGGCCTGCCTTTTCTTCATCTTTCTTGTTCCTTTGGCGGCAGCCGGGCTCGCTCTCACGAATGTCGGCCTGGGAAGGTCGCGCAGCGCGGCCCATATGATGATGGCTTCGCTTTCCGCCCTCGCCGTTGCCGCCCTCGTGTATTTCGTCTGTGGATTTGCGTGGGAAGGATTTATCGACGGAACGTCTCGGGTTCTTCTCTTGGGCGGGAAAAGTTGGAATTGGATCGCCGCAGAGCCTTTCTTTCTTCGCAAAGTAGCCTTTGACGGCTCACCCGCTTCACTCGCCGCATTGCTCCAGATTTTTTGCGTGGGACTTGCCGCGCTCATCCCGCTAGGAAGCGGCGCCGACCGGTGGCGTCTGCGGGCGAGTTGTCTCTCCACGGGATTGCTTGCGGCCCTGACATATCCGCTCTTCGCTCATTGGGTTTGGGGCGGCGGATGGCTCGCGCAGCTTGGTGCGAATTACGGAATCGGGCAAGGATTTGTCGACGTCGGAGGAGCCAGCACGATCCAGGTATTGGGCGGCCTTACGGCACTGGCGGTCATTTGGATTTTAGGACCGCGCCGCGGGAAATACTCCGCGGATGGCATGGCGCCGGCGATCCCAGGCCACAACGTGGTGCTTGTGTTGTTCGGCTGTTTGTTGGCCTTTGTCGGATGGACCGGGCTGAATTCCGCCGGCGCGATTCTGTTCAACGGCGGTGATCCTTCCGTCGCGGTTCTCGTCGGCATCAACACCTTGCTGGCCGCCTCGGCCGCGGCGCTCACCGCGGCATTCATCACGAAAATCCGCTTTGGCAAACCCGATGCCTCGCTCAGCGCCAACGGCTGGGTCGGAGGACTCGTCGCCAGCAGCGCCTCGTGCGCGTTCGTCATTCCTGCGGAAGCCGTCGTGATTGGCTTCGTCGCGGGCGTCGTGGTCACGTTTTCGGTGGAGTGGTTCGAGCTGCGCCTCGAAGTCGATGACCCGGGCGGCGCCGTTTCTGTGCATGCCGTGGGGGGAATTTGGGGGCTCCTGGCGCTGGGTATATTCGGCGAGTTCCGCGGCCCGGTGCCGAATATTAGTTTGAACTCCTTGCCGCCGGCTTTGAATGGAAACCCTTCCGGCCAATGGCTTGCTCAGCTCATTGGGGTCGCTACGCTGCTCGGCTTCGTGTTGCCCTTGACCTATGGCGTGAACCGGCTCCTCAATCACTTTTATCCTTTCCGCGTGTCAATCGAAGGAGAGCGGCAAGGCATGGATCTTCATGAGCTGGGTGCCGGCGCGTATCCGGAATTCATTACGCACACAGACGACTTCCTGCCACGTTAGAACGGCTCTGTGATTGTCCGTTTACTTCTTCCGCGTGCGGATTTGGCCCCCTCCATCCGCCCGCACCCCGGCAATAAGGTTCTTCAATCGAAGCCATCGATTCTTTGAGTTTGTATTTCTTGTCTCCGCGGAGCATAAAGAATTCATAAGGATTCCACAATGGAGCTATCAAGGAATCGCATTCGCTCCGCGAGCATTTTGAAGGACGCCAGGGCTCTCGTTTCCGCCTTCTCTGTCGAAGCAGCCCTCGGCGCGTGATAGCTTAGTTCGCTGGCACCTCCGACACCTCGTCGTGTCCGCCCAGACGTCTCGCTCCGAGAGCGCCGCAGCGTTCGCCCGGAAGCATGCAAGCGCATCGCCTTCGTTCGTCGCGGCCAAAATCTTTGTCTCTCGACTCCGCGCGATCGATGCCGTTTCGGCGGCGATGCGAGTGAAGTTGCTCGGGCTTTAATTTCGGCATGGAAAGCGAATCTTGACGGCTTCGCAGTGCGAAATTCTACGGATCAGGATAAGGACATGATGACAAAACTCGAAGCGGTTCTTCAGCCTTCCAGATTTGAAGCAGTAAAAGAACTGCTGACGGAACTCGGCATCGGCGGCATGACGATCACCGATGTCCGTGGATACGGCCGTCAGAAGGGCCACACGGAGACGTATCGCGGCCGGGAATACACCGTCGATCTTCTGCCCAAGATCAAAATCGAAATGATATTGCCTGACAACCTCGTGGACGCCGCCGTGGACGCGATTTTGAAAACCGCCTGCACGGGAAACATCGGTGACGGAAAAATCTTCCTCTCCAAGGTGGAGGACACGATCCGCATCCGAAACCAGGAAAGAGGAGCCGTCGCTTTGTAAACGGGTTTCAGGTCGGGCCGAGTCTCGCTGTTACGCCATGACGGCGAGACCCGCGTGAGTCAAATGGCCGCGGCGGCACCGCAAAAGCCCGCCGGTTTTCTTGCGGGCGCTGCGGCATTCCGGCCTCCCGTTTGGTTGGAACGGATTGAGGTGCGTGACGGCGCCATTCCGGATTTTTCTTGTTTTCGTAGCGGTGAGAACAGAGAACCGCAAGTCGCGCAAGACGGCCGACCAAAAGAAATCCATGGTCACTACCTTCCCCTGGCTCAAACTAGTCTCGCGACTGAACTGAACCGCAAACCGAAATCCATAAGCCTTGCCTCGCAATGTGAGTACAATACGGAGCGTTTCAGCGCCGCCGGAAGGCGCGGGTACACCGCTCCATGACAAGCCAGTTTTCCATTGAGTTCCTCATTGGGCTGCTGATGATCGCATCCGTCGTCGCCATGATCGCGATGCGGCTCCGGATCCCTTACATGGTTGCCCTTGTTCTGGGAGGACTTGCGCTCGGCTCGCTGAGCCATCCTCTCCTTAATCGATTTTATGCGGGCCAGCGGCCCGATTGGCTTACTCCGGAAGTTATCTTGTTCTTGTTTCTTCCCGCCCTGCTATTTGAAGGAAGCCTAAGGATCAACTTTCGACAGTTCAGACAGAATCTTGTCCCCATCCTTCTCCTCGCGGATCTCGGAACTCTGTTGGCGGCTTTCCTGACCAGTTATGTCCTCCACTGGATGATGGGCTTATCGATTCTGACGGCGCTGCTTTTCGGGTCTGCGATTTCGGCCACCGATCCGATTTCTGTTCTCAGCGTCTTTAAGGACATGGCGGTCACAAAACGCCTCACTCTCCTCGTGGAAGCCGAAAGCCTTCTGAATGACGGGACAGCGGCGGTGTTGTTCCAAATTTTTGTGGCGGCAATCTTGAGCGGCGAGACCCATATCGCAACGGGCATTTTGCGATTCTTCCTGGCAATCCTCGGCGGCGGCGCCATCGGGTTCGGCCTTAGCTATCTTCTTACCGCGATCACATCCCGTATAGACGATCCTCAAATCGAAATTACGCTCACCACGATCCTGGCCTATGGCTCGTACTTGATCGCTTCTCGCCTGCACCTATCGGGCGTGATTGCCGCCGTTGTTGCGGGAATTACGGTGGGAAACATGACGGCGAAGACCGGTATGAGCGCCCGGACGCGTCTGGCGCTTTGGTCCTTTTGGGAGTACGCCGCCTTCGTCATCAATTCTCTCGTCTTCCTGCTGATCGGAATCGAGGTAAGGTTCAGCGAACTCATTCAAAGATGGCCCGAAATTCTGCTCGCCGTGGTTGCCGTCTTGCTCGGCCGGATGCTGTGCGTCTACGGCGTGGTTCCCATCGCTAACCGCTTTGCGGAGAAAATCTCCCTGCGCTGGCAGCACGTGCTGGTCTGGGGCGGACTTCACGGATCGCTTTCTCTTGCGCTCGTCTTGAGCCTTGACCGCGGTTTTCCGGATCGCGGACGGATCCTGGCGCTTACCTTCGGCGTGGTCGCGTTCTCCATTGTTGTCCAGGGGCTTACCATCAAGCCCCTGGTCCGAAGTTTGAAAATCGTTCCTCCGGAAGAAGACGCATATGCCGTGGCGCGAGTGGAGCAAATCGCCATATCGGATGCGCGCGCGGAACTCGAAGATCTGCTGAAGACCCACGTGGTCACTCACATTGTTTATGAAGTTCTACGCAGGGAACTCGAAAACAGGCTGCATCGGGTGAACACTGAAATGGATGAGGTGTACTCGAAAAAATCATCCAGGAAGGAAGCCGAAATGCTGACCGCTCGCGTGCGGCTGCTGGCCGCGGAGAGAAGCTCGATCGAACAAGCGATGCACGATGGTTTAATCACTCCGCAAGCGGCCGCCAAAATCATCGATTCGGCCAATCGGGAACTCGACAAACTGCGGAGCGAAAGCTAAAACCTTGTCGCGGGACAAGGGCGGCTGAGTGAGCTACCATCGCAAATCGGTTTCGACGGGCTGTTCGTAGTCCACGCCATCCACCTCAAAGCCAAACAATCCGCGAAACTCGCGCTGGAATCCCGCGAAATCGGTTACGTCGCGCAGATTTTCCGTAGTGACCTGTGGCCAGAGCGTCGCGACTTCCGCTTGGACATCGCCGCGCATTTCGCGGTCGTCGAGACGCAAGCGTCGCGCGTCGTCGAGCTTCAGGGCCTGTCCCGAGCAAAGGAAATCGGTAAAGAGCCGCCGCATCTGTTCGAGCGGTCCTTCTTCCAGATTTTTCTTTCTCAGCGCCAGGGGAAGCAAACTCAAATAGAGCGGCACGACAGGAATCGCCGCCGAGGCCTGCGTGACGACGGCCTTGTTCACCGAAATCCAGGCGCCGCCGCCGAGTTTGTTCGCGAGCGCGGCGTCCAAGTCTTTCGCGGCGCGCTCTAAATCCTTCTTTGCCTGGCCGATTGTGCCGTCGCGATAGATCGGCCAGGTAATTTGCGGGCCGATATAAGAGTACGCCAGCGTGCGGGCGCCCGGGGCCAGCAGCTTTTCCTCGAGCAACATGTCCATCCAGCGGCGCCAGTCCTCGCCGCCCATCACCGCGACAGTGTCCGCGACTTCCGCTTCCGAAGCTGGCTGCAGTGTGACGCTTACCACCTTTCCGGAATCCAGCTCAATCGTGCGGTTGGTAAACGCCTGCCCGACCGGCTTCAAGACTGAATTGTAGGTCCGGCCCGTGCGCGAATCGGTGCGCTTCGGCGAGGCGAGCGAATAAATCACCAGATCGATCGGAGACATTTCCTTGCGAATGATTTCCGCGGCAGCGCGCTTCGTCTCGTCGGAAAAGGCGTCGCCGTTGAGACTCAGGGCAAGCAGACCGTCGCGTTTCGCCGCCGCGTGGAGAGCGACTGTGTTGTAGTGGCCCGCCGTAGCGGTCTTATCGCCTTCGGGCGGCCGTTCGAAAAACACGCCTAGGTTTTTTGCCCCACAGCCCCATGCCGCCGCGATGCGCGATGCGAGCCCGTAACCCGTCGACGCGCCAATGATGAGCACATTTTCAGGTCCTTTTTGCCCAGGGGGAATTGTCCCGCGCACGCCGGCAATCCAGCGTTCGACGTTGCGTCGGCATCCTTCGGGATGAGCGTTCACACAAATGAAGCCACGCGAGCGACGCTGGATGATTTGGAGCGGCATTTTCGAAACACGATACGGTAACGCGAGCGCCCGCCCTTGTCCACATCAACTCGGCGCAAAGAATCGGCGTTCGGCCCGCAAGGGCCCGCAAAAAATCGGCCTTCCCACAAAGCGGGGAAGGCCGATTCCATTTGTCCGTCAATCGCCGTCCGCGATTGCGGTGTCAGCTGTTTGGTTCCTTGATCAATGGACTGGCTTCAGCGATGCTGCCTTTCGCGAGTTCCGTCGAAACAGTGGATTTTTGGCCGACAACCAAATTCACGTCCGTCTGAAATGTCTTATATCCAGGCAATTCGACCTTGATCTGGTGCGTTCCCGGAGCAAGCAGCATCGAATGAAACGCTCCTCCGAGTTCGCCGGCGTGTCCCAGAAACCTGTTGTCCACGAAAACGGCCGCGCGGCTTGGCTTGACGTCAACTTTCAACTCGGCAGTGGTCGTCGGCCAAACGTTGTCCGGCGCCTTTTGCATCTTCACGCTGATCGGATAGGTCCATCCAGGCTCTACAACCAGCTTTCGCGTGAAATCTTGATAACCGGCCTGCCGGACGACGATTTCATGCTCGCCGGGCAGCAACGTGACCTGCTTGCTTCCCTTGAGTTCGTTCAGGTACCCGACGTACTGGCCGTCGACCCACACGCCGGAGGATTTTTCAATTTTACCCGCGCCGGAGAATTCAAGCTCTCCCTGGATCGCCCTCTGCGCAAACAGGGGCGCGACCATCGGACTGATAGCGAAACACAAGAATAGACCCGCCGGCAGCACAAACCATCGGATCGGGGATTCCCTGTATCGATGTGGCATCGTCCACCTCTCTCTCGCGCAAAGTAGCAATTTGTACTCCGCCGCGCACTACCATCGTCGCTGCATTTTCGCTTCCAATTTGTGGGGTTTTTTTGGCCCCGTAAGAGGCTTACTCCCAATGAAATGGCAGCCTCGCACAAATTAGAGCGCTAGGAAAAGGTTGCGCTCGCAACGAAGTTTTTTCCGGCCGCGCGTATCTGCGTGGGGGTTGGGAATTTGGGATGCGGTCTGCACTACGGTATGATTTCGCGCCATGGACATTCTCCTGACGGATGTGGAAGCGCGGGTACTCGGCTCGCTCGTCGAAAAAGAACTGACGACGCCGGAATACTATCCGCTCTCACTGAACGCTCTTGTGAACGCATGCAATCAGAAATCCAATCGCGAGCCGGTCATGAATGTGGACGAAGAGTCGGCGCGTCAAGCCATGCGCAGCCTGGATCAAAAGGGCCTCGCGGGCGCCGCCGACAATATGGTCAGCCGCGTGACGAAGTACGAGCATCGTCTCCAGGAAGCCTTCAATTTCACGCGCCACGAAATTGCCATTCTGTGCGAATTGTTGCTGCGGGGCCCGCAGACGCCCGGCGAATTGCGCGGTCGGGCCGGCCGCATGCACCAATTCGAAGACTTGGGCATCGTCCAATCCACGCTGCGGCGCCTGATGGAGCGTGAGCCGCCGCTCGTGAAGCTGCTTCCGCGCCAGCCGGGGACGAAAGAAGCGCGCTACGCGCATCTGCTCTGTGGCGACGTGGCGGATTGGCAGACTGAGCCAGCGGAACCGGCCGCGGCTGGTTCAAACGACGACGGCCGGATCGCGCGTCTTGAGAGTCAGATCAAGGACTTACAAAGGGATTTCGCGGAGTTGAAGCAGCAACTCGCCGCGTTCCGAAAGCAATTTGAGTGACCGGATACTCTGAGTTCCGCGAAGTGTCACCGCTCAGCTAGGTCCCGTCGTGAATGCCAGTGTCAGCAGCGTCTTCTGCTCGAGTTCATGTGCCTTTGCCGAGCCCGTCGCGGGACTTGCACTCGCCGAGCGTTTCACGGAGCGCACCGGAATGTCTGGAATATAATGCTCGATGCGGGGCAAGACGTAGGAGAGCGCTCCCATGTTGGCGGGCTCTTCCTGCACCCACACGATTTCGCGCGCGTTTCGGTGGGCGGCAATCGCAGCGCGTAGCTCGTTTTTCGGAAATGGGTACAACTGATCGAGAAACAGAATCGCCGTAGACGCGTCACCCCGGCGTTTGCGTTCCTCGCGTAACTCGTGGCCGATCTTTCCGCTGCAAATGAGGATACGCTCCGCGGAAGCGACCTCGCGGTCGGGCACGACCCACTCGAATCGCGCCCTCTGAAAATCCTCGATCGGCGAAGATGCGTCGGGATGCCGCAGCATGCTCTTCGGCGTGAAGACGATCATCGGCTTGCGCCATCGGCGCAGCGCTTGCCGCCGCAAGAGCTGAAAATACTGCGCCGCGTTCGACGGCTGGCAGACCTGGATGTTGTCTTCAGCCGCAAGCTGGAGGTAGCGCTCGATCCGCGCGCTGGAATGCTCGGGCCCCTGCCCCTCGTAGCCATGCGGCAGAAGCAGACCCACGCCCGAAGGCAAGTCCCACTTGTCTTCCGCTGCGCTGATGAACTGGTCGATGATGATTTGCGCGCTGTTGGCGAAATCGCCGAACTGCGCCTCCCAGAGCACGAGGGCTTCCGGATAATCGCGGCTGTAGCCGTATTCAAAACCCAGCACGGCGGCTTCCGACAGCGTCGAATTGTAAATCTCGCAGCGCGCCTGCCCGGGCGCGAGGTGTTCAAGCGCAACGTATTGCGCTTCGTTCCGCGTATCGACCAGCGCCGCGTGCCTTTGGTTGAACGTGCCGCGCCGCGTGTCCTGCCCGGTGAATCGCACCGGCGTGCCCGCGACGAGGAGCGTTCCGAAGGCGAGTGCTTCCGCCATGCCGTAATCGACGGGCCGTTTCCCGTGCCCCATTTCGGAGCGCTGCTCGAGCAGCTTTTTCAATTTCGGATGAATCGCGAAATCCGGCGGATAACTCGTCAGCAAATCCGCGACCTTCGCGAGTTCTTCGAACGCGACTCCCGTGTCGATTTCGTAGGCGCTGTCGTAGCGCCCGCGCCTGTATGGCGACCAATACGAAGGCAGGCGCCGTAAGCGCGGCTTTTTCTGCATTTCGCTCGCGGCCTGGTGCGCGCGCTCGAGTTCTTGGCGTACGGCGTTTACCGTCGCCGCGGGATCCGCTCCTGTCTCCGTTGCGTAAATCTGCCACAGCGGCGGGTGATCCTTGATCTTGGCGTACAAGAGCGGCTGCGTAATGGTGGGATCGTCTACTTCGCTGTGGCCGTGGCGCCGGTAGCCGATGAGGTCGATGACGACGTCGCTTTGAAATGCGGTTCGATAGGCAAGCGCGATTTGCCCAACGCGCACGACGGCGCCCGGATCTTCTCCGTTCACGTGAAGAATCGGCACGGCCTGGCGCTTGGCGAGCGAAGCGGCAAAACGCGAGGAATGCAGTTGCGGCGGCTCGGTAGTAAACCCCAGCAAATTATTGACGATCACGTGGATGGTGCCGCCGACGGAATACGCTTCGAGGTCCGCAAAATTCAGCGTTTCGGCCCACACGCCCTGGCCGGCAAACGCGGCGTCGCCGTGCAACAAGATCGGGAGGACCTTCTTCACGCCGGCGGGCGCGCCGACCCGTGCTTGCTTCGCGCGCGCTCGCCCCACGACCACCGGGTCAACCGCTTCCAGGTGGCTCGGGTTCGAAGCCAGGTGAACGCTGAGCCCGCGCCCCTCGCGGGTGCGATATTCTCCCGTCGCGCCGACGTGATACTTGACGTCGCCGCTGCCCAGCACGCTGCGTGGATCCACGTCCTCGAAGCCCGCGAAAACATCCGCCGCGCGCTGGCCCGCGATGTGCACCATCACGTTCAGCCGCCCACGGTGGCTCATGCCGAGCACCACTTGCTCGGCGCCCGATTGTGAGGCTGCCGAAAGCACGGCGTCCAGCAACGGAATGAGCGCGGTCACACCTTCGAGCGAAAATCGCTTGCTTCCCAGATAGCGTGCCTGGAGCACCTGCTCGAAAAGCTCCGCCCGGATGAGCCGTTCGAGGATGAAGGCGCGGTCTGCTTGCGGCGCGGCCGCCTCTAGCTGCGCGGCAAGCCAGCGGCGGCGCGCCGGATCGTCAATGTGGGCGAACTCCGCGCCGATCGTGCCGCAATAGAATTTCCGCGCCTCGGCAACCGCCGGGCCTTCGCGAATTAGATCGGGATGCTCGAGGGGTGCGAGAAAACCGAGAGGGTCGAGATTCGCGGCCAGATATCCCCAGCGCCGGTAGCTTTCGAAAACGCGCTCGTCCTCGGCGTTTCTTTGGCTCGCACCTTCCTGCACGATCGCTGCTTCGCTCATTTTTTTCGCAGAAGTCCCGACTGCGCCAGCACAGCCATTCTATCAAACGGGAATCAGAGGCGCGCCCGGCAAACAGCACGGGTGCCGTTTCATTTCTGCCGCGTCGCGGGAGATTTTCTGGATGTTCATTCCGAGGCGGGTTCTGTGCCGAGGAACCTCTCTTTTTACCGAATTTCGAGCCCAAAAGAGATTCCTCACCTGGGTGTGCCCGCTCAGAACGGCATCAAAGGACACCACGACCCTGCAAACCAATGCGCGAGGAGGGCTTTCACAGCCAAGCCGCAGATTCATCCGCCGTAAATCTGCTGAATTTTCCCTGCCAGCTCGAAGTCGTTTTTCGTCAGGCCGCCAGCGCTGTGGGTGCAAAGATCGACGGTGACCTTGTTCCAGGAATTCGACCAGTCCGGGTGATGATCCATTTTCTCGGCGGCGAGCGCGACACGGGTCATGAATCCGAATGCCTGCGTGAAATCCTGGAACTCGAACACGCGATGCAGGTTTCCTTTCGTCACGCTCCAGCCTCCGAGCGCTCGCAATTCCGCCGCGATTTCCTGCTCCGAAAGTTTTGTCGCCGCCATGGAAAACCTCCGCTGTCGCTTCACGCATTATCCGCCCGCGAAGCCGTGCCGACAAGCCGCCCGCCGCGTTGCCCCAAATTTGTGCGAATTCCGGTTGAACGCAAAATGCGATTGCTTTATGGTATTCGCTTCTCACGGGTGCAGGCTCCACCCGCCGTCGCCAAAGACCGCCCTTGGCCAGCGTCGGCGACTTGGAGCCCACCTAGAATTTTCTCCAGGAACGAGCCGCCGCCCTGGATGCCGGCGAGGCGATTCCGCAACTCAGCGCGACGGAGCTCACGGTGAAAAAGAAAATTCGTGCCGTGCAATACGGCGTCGGCCCCATCGGCGCGGCGATTGTCCGGCTTATGAGGCAAAAGCAGCCCATCGAAATCATCGGGGCGATCGATGCCGACCCGGCGAAGGTGGGACGTGACTTGGGCGATTTGATCGGCGCGGCGGACGCGCCTTGGGGTGTTGAAATTACGGATGACGCGGCAGCCATGCTCGCCGAATCCCCGGACGTCGTGATCCATTCCACCTCTTCTCTTCTCCCGAGCGTGATGGAGCAATTGGCGGAGTGCCTCGCGGCGGAATCTTGCGTTGTCTCCACATGCGAGGAACTCGCCTATCCCTACCGCAAATATCCGAAGCTCGCGGCGCAGCTCGATTCCGAAGCTAAGACGTGGGGGGTCGCGCTCGTCGGCACAGGCGTCAATCCGGGCTTTGTGATGGACAAGCTGCTGATCACGCTCAGCGCGGCATCGCAGGAGATTGCATCGGTGCGCGCGGTCCGCATCGTGGACGCATCGAAGCGCCGGCTGCCGTTGCAGAAAAAGGTAGGCGCGGGAATGAGCGTGGAGGAATTCCGCGCGCAGGTCGCCGCGGGCGCGATCAAGCATCACGGCCTGCCGGAATCCGTCGCCATGGTCTCGGATGCGCTGGGCCTTGCGGTCGACGACATTGCGGAAACGATCGAGCCGGTTGTTGCACGCGAACGCGTGAAAACTCAATTCGTGGACGTCGCGCCGGGCGAAGTTGCCGGCGTGCATCAGATCGCGCGCGGGTTCGCGGGCAGCAAGGAAAAAATCTATATGGAATTGCAAATGTTCGTCGGCGCAGCGGACCCCGGCGACACGGTCGAAATCACGGGAAATCCCGATCTCTCCCTTACGATTCCAGGAGGCACGCATGGCGACGTCGCCACCGCGTCGGTTGTCGTGAATTGCATCCCCGCGATCCTCGACGCACCTGCCGGCCTGCGGACTTCGCGCGACCTGCCGATGTGCTTTCTTCCGCCCGATGCCAGACCCTAGTGTCGCTACTGGCTCGCGGTCCCGCGAAGCGTTTGGTTGTGCACCGATGAGGGATCCGCGAGAAACTGAGAGACTGTGGGTCCAACGGAAATGCAGGTGAAGCTGAGGTGGCCACACGGCGAGTCCAGTTCCACCACCGGTGCGCCGATCGCATTTGCGAATTGCACGGCGGGCTCTGGATTCACCATGTGGTCCTGCCTGGGAACAAACACCAGCATCTTCGCTCGCACCCTCTTCGCCGCTTCTTCTAGGGAAACCCCGAGTTCTGCGGGAAGATCGAGCGCGATCAAAGCCTGCCGCTGGCGGATCTGGTTGTAGGTGGCTCCCGCGTCGGCGTGCGCGTTTTTCTTCAGATCGGCCAGGAAGGCGTCGAAGTCTTGCGGACTGGTGTGCGCCACGCGAAACGCAGGTGAAGTAAGGGCCATGGATTCGATTCCCGCGGCGAGAACCATGCCTTGCTTGAGCGGGCGCGTGGGCTTGCCGTGGTGCCAAGCCGGATCGAGTTCCATCGCCTCGATGTCCAGCGTCCAAAGGAGTTTGTCGTACGAAGTAGACACGGGCGACCCCGCCATGGGAATTGCGGTGTCCATGAAATCCGGATGCGTCACGGCCCACGCAAACGTTTGCATCCCGCCCATCGATATGCCCATCACGGCGCGCAGGTGCGTCAGGTGCAGCGCTTTCGTGGCCAGGAGATACTCGCTTTCCACCATGTCACGAATCGAAAATTCCGGAAACTTCGCAAGCGGCTGCAGCTTGCTGTTGGAAGGAGAAGAGGAAACTCCGTTGCCGATCGACTCGACCAAGATGACGTAATACTTCCCTGTATCGGCGACATTGCCCGGCCCGACATACGAAAGAAGGTCATCCGTCCTGCCTCCCAGATACGTCGGCCACAGAATGGCGTTCGAGCGATTCGCATCCAGATTCCCGAACGTGCGATATCCGATCCGCAGATTGCGAATCACTGCGCCGCTTTGCAGCTTGAAATCTCCGAGGTCCGCGAACTGCACGGGAGTTCCAGCCGCAATAGTCTGAGCGCGCGCGATCCCGCACGCGGAAAGAGCGAGCAACAGAGCTAAGAAAAACCATCCCCAATTGTTCATCATCGATTCACCAAAGAAAGAGACCCGTCCTTGCGAGAAACGGATTTCGATCGCTGCAAAATAAAAAATGGGTTCGTCATTCGCGTTTCCAGAAGCTGGCCAGCGCGGAAAAATCCACGTCTTCGGTTACGGCCCCCTTCACGGCGCTCATCACTTCGCGCGCCGCCGCGGCGGCGGGCAGCGGCACCCCGAGCTGGTTGCCGAGGTCGAGCGCCAGGCTCACGTCCTTATGCATCAGACGCAGCGGAAAACTGGGCTTGTATTCGCCTTTCAACATCATGGGCGCTTTGACGTCAAGCACGGGTGAGCGGCCCATGCTCGATTGCATCACTTCGACCAGGCTTTGCCCCGGCACACCCGCGCGCGTCACGAGCGCCAGAGCCTCCGCCAGAGCCTCGACTTCCAGATCGAGCAGCAAATTCATCGCCAACTTCACCGTCTGCCCGGCTCCGACGGGCCCCAGGTGAAACCAGCGTTTTCCAAGAGCGCCCAACACGGGCTCAACTCGCTGGAGTGTGCTCGCTTCGCCGCCCACCATGAAGACCAACTCGCCTTTTTCGGCGCCCCACGTGCCGCCCGTCACCGGCGCTTCCAGGAATTCCGCGCCCAGAGCCCCGGCGGCCGCAGCGGCCCGCTTTTCAAGATTCGGCGTGACGGTGCTCGATTCGATGAGCACGCTGCCCGAGCGCAGCCCCGCGAAGACGCCGTCCTCTGCCCACAGCACGGATTCGAGCGCCGGCGGATCGCTGACAATCGTGATGACCACTTCGGATGACGCCGCAACCTCCCGTGGTGTCTCGGCGCGCCGCGCGCCGCGTGCGACCAGGTCATCGCCGCGCGACGCCGTCCGGTTCCACACGGTGAGTTCATGGCCGGCCTTGAGCAGGTTCGCCGCCATGGGGCGGCCCATCAGTCCCAAGCCGATAAACCCGACGGATGATTTCATAGTCGGAACCCTCCCGCGAGAATAGAATTTCGCGATGTCACAAGAGGAAAAAGTCTACAGGAGTTTCTTCGAAAATCGGGCGAAAATTGGCGACGAAGGCGGAAACCTAGGCGGGCCGGTTTTTGAGTTCGAGTGCGGTGGGCTGGCGCGCGGGCTCAGCGGCAGCCTCCCGTGGTTCTTTCACGGATGCCGACGGCTTCGGAATCTCCGGGCACTCGTTGAGCTCCACGATGCAAAAGTAAGGGATTTCCCAGCGGAACGTTTTTATATTGCCCTGCTGTTGGTAGCTCTCCTCGAGAAAAATGGATTTCCCGGAGTCGGCCGCCAGCCTGCCAGTGGCTGGCAGGACAATGTCTCCGGCGCGGTAAGTCACCACGATGCGGCGCCCGAGAAAAGCTGAATACCGAGCCATACTCTAAGGATGATCTGAGGACCGGGGGCAGACAATAGTACGATAGTGTGATCTGGGTTAGTACCGATGATGCGTATCTATTGCAGCTGCTGAGGATAGAGGCTATAGAAGATCAGCAGTGACGCCTGGTACTTCGGAAGTCCCGTCCGGAAACGCGAAAGAGCGCGCGCCCTGAACTTCAGCCTTGGCGGCTCAGTGATGCCCACCGCCATGGCCGGCCGCTCCGTGTCCCGCGGGACTCGGTGCGTGGGCGGGCTCAGGAGCCGCGATCTCGGGAACGTTGCGCAGATTTGCCGTAAGCATCAGCACGACCGGAGAAACGATGCCGAACGCTAAAAACGCGTATAGCGTCGGCAGGGCGCCGCCAAGGTCTGTGGTCGAGCTGCTCGCCAGCCGCCAGGCGATCGCAGCGGCGGCTAGGCCGCACAGCGAAGAGATCGTCCTCGCCCCCGGCGTGATCTCGAGCCGCGTGCCGCACTTCGGACACACGGCGCTATTGGAGTGGGCGGCCACCTCGGCCGCTGGAATCTCCGCTTTGCAATGCGGACACATGCGAACACTCACGGCTCACCTCGCAGTTCGAATGTCCGCGATCATCGGCTAACTTGCAAACCGCGGTCAAGATTTTTGTTGCGGGGTTGGTGCGACCTTCGCGGCGTCTGATGGGCGTCTGGCACGGGGCATTCTGGCAGGGCTGCAAGTTTGGCTCTTTCTCGCTTCGGCCGGACCCGCCGGTTTTCGTGTAAGTTTGGAACTATTCCTTCTATATGAAATTTCAGCTAACGAAAGTAACGCTAGAATCTAGCCGTTTTCCGGCTACACGGGGGTTCCCGGGAACAATCAAATTCTCACGGAGCGAAAAATGAAAATAAAGATACTGAGTCTATTAACACTGTCCATTTTCGCCTTGGCTCTTTGCTTTTCGGCAACGACTCCAGCCGCCCCGAAAGCGCCGGCGGCCAGCCCACAACCGGCGGCCGCGCCCGCGGCTACGCCCGTGCCTCCTCATCCGGAAATCCGGGAAGCGCTCGCCGCCCTTCGCAGAGCGAAGGCCCACATGGAAGGGGCCGCCCATGATTTTGGCGGCCATCGAGTCGACGCGCTCAAGGCGACGGATGAAGCGATACGCCAATTGGAAATCTGCTTGAAGTTCGATAGGTAATTAGGACGGGCGCCAGCGTTGACGCGCGCAGGAACGAACGGCCAACGCTGGCGCCTTGTCCGGAATGTTTTTGGATCGCGCCAAGTGCGGGTTTCAGGGCGCATGAAGGAGGCGGCGAAGAAACCCAATTCGCAGGAAGTCTCCCTATTGTAAGATGCGGCCCAGCCGGGAAGGGGCAAGCAGAGCCCGCAATCCAAGCTGGAAAAAACCGGTTGAGGAACCAGGCACAAATTCCGCAAGAACGGAAGGTCGTCCACGACATGATCAAGAGATCCGCTGCGGTGCTCGGTCTGGCAGTCGTGCTGCTCGGTGGCACTCCGATGAGAGGTCAGGATCAGCCTCTGGTTGTGGAAGGCGGGACCTTGATCGACGGCACGGGGCGTAGTCCGATCAAGAACGCTGTCGTCGTGATCGAAGGAAACCGCTTCAAAACCGTGGGCGTGAAAGGAAAGGTCGCGATTCCTCCGAATGCAAAGGTGATCAAGGCAGACGGAAAAACCATACTTCCCGGGCTGATCGATCCGTTGGCGCAGGGCGATTGGTCGTGGGAAGCGCCGTTCTGGCTGCACTACGGATTCACTACGATCTACTGGTTCGGCTCGCCCTACATGCGTGCCGAAAAGGCGGCCCAGGAAAAAGGCACATTCCTCAGTCCCCGCATCTTCCTTACAGCGGACGGCGAGTCAGGCCCCGGTGTGAAAGGCCCTCTCGAACTGCTTCGCGACGATATTCGGCTCACCTCGAAGTCGTGGCCAGAGGGGTGGAGCGTACGCACGCCAGCAGAAGCAAGAGCAGCCGTTGACAAGCGTTTCGCCGAGGCGGGCGGAGCGGCGGAAGCGCTCATGATCTTAGAGGGATTCACTCCTGAGTTGCTCAGGGCCGTGGCGGATGAAGCGCACAAACATGGCTGGGTCGTGGGTGGCCGTTCCGAGTTTGTCAGCATGACGGCCATCAATGGCCAGGATTATGACTGGCATATGGCGAGCGTTGTCCGGTCCACCATCACCGAGCCGTCGAACGTCGCAAAGCTCAAGGATATGAGAGAAAACCATTGGGGACAGTACTGGTCCATCGCTGATGGCAATTACGAGTACATGATGGAACCTGCCACGTTTGATTCCATCATCCAGAAGATGGTGCAGCACCACATGTTTCTCGCTCCCACGATCACCCATACCTGGTGGGGCTGGGGAACTCAAATTCCTCATTCCAAGGAATGGGCAGATGAAATCATTGCGTTTGAAAAGAACACCCCGGGCCTCGAATTCGTGCCCCAGCGCGTCCGGGACATGTGGCTGCACGCGCGCGATACCTCGGACCGGGTGAAAGGAAGATTCATCGTCGGCGACCAGGTGGACGCGACTCATCCGCTCGATATGCAGGGATACGCAAAGCGGGATGAGTTCTTGCGCAGGTTTGTCAAAGCCGGCGGGAAGCTCATGGGCGGAGCGGACAACAATTTCGATACGGTTCCCGGTCTGACGACGCATCAGGAGCTGCAGCAACTCGTGTACTCCGGGTTGACTCCCATGCAAGCCATCCTGTCGGTCACCAAATGGGCGGCGGAGTCGTGGCACAATGACAAGAATATTGGCACCGTGGAACCCGGGAAGTTCGCGGACCTTATCACCGTGAATGGAGATCCCCTTGCCGACATCAGGACCACGCGGAATGTGGAGGTCGTCATTCAGAACGGAAAGGTGATAAATACCGCTTTCGATCCGAATTGGAAAAATCCGATCCCGGCTCCGTAGTGCACTCAACGCGATTCGTTCACTAGCTGAGGTGAAACTGTATGGACAACCGTGATCGTGCGGACAGGACGCACCCGGACTCATTCGATTCCGAAACCGATGGTCGGGGTCTCTCGCGCCGTGAGTTGCTCAAAGGGGCCGGAGCGCTCGGCGTCACGATCGCGATTCCGTCCGGAGCCGTCAGCGGCGGAGTCCTAAGCGAGGCGGGCAAAGCAGCATCGGCGGCCGAGGGCGAGTCGTTCCGGGCGTTCACCGTGACTGAGGCCGCAGCCCTGAGCGCGATGGTTGCACGCCTCATTCCGAGGGATGAGAACGGTCCCGGCGCAATCGAGGCGGGCGTACCGCGCTACATCGACGGCCTGCTGCGAAGCGACCAAAATACGTACCATGGCCCGAACAATCCCGACCAAAACCTGACCGACGCCTATGCGGCGGGACTCAAAGCGATCGACGCCTACGCGCAGCAAGCTCACGCGGCTCCATTCGCGAGCCTTCGTCCCGTGGATCAGGACGCCCTTCTGACCGAGATGCAGGCGAATCGGGCACCTGGTTTCACGCCAGACTCCCGCACGTTCTTTAATTTGGTTCGGCGGCACGCGATAGAAGGCATGTTCGGCGACCCCTATTACGGCGGCAACGTTAACTTCGCCGGTTGGGACCTGATCGGCTATCCCGGCATCAAGCTCGTTTTTACGGAAGAAGAGCAGAAGCTCGACGCCACCCTCGAGAGCATCCACAAGGGCATGCAGGATTACCCTCTCTTTGCCGGCAGTAAGAAAGGGATGTAGACATGGCCGAACAGCTTAAGAAAACAGACGTGGTGCTTCTCGGCATCGGCGCTGCCGGAGGGATCGCGGCCTATGTGCTTACCCAAGCGGGGCTCAATGTCGTCGGAATCGAGGCGGGAGGTAGGCTGACCGGACGCGACCAGAAACTCAACGAGTTGGCAGAGCCATTCCACTACAACGTTTTCGGTCGGCCCAAAGCCAACCGGGAAATCCCCATGTGGCGCCCGAACGCGTCCACTCGCGCGATACCGTCCACCGCGGGCACGAATGCCACCCCGATGATGAATGCGGTGGGAGGAACCTCGATCCATTACGCTACCGAGAGCTGGCGGCTGAACCCCTGGAATTTCAAGATGCGCAGCGAGACGATCAAGCGCTACGGCGCCGGCGCAATCCCCAAGGGCTCCACTGTCGCGGACTGGCCCGTCACGTATGAGGAACTCGAGCCCTATTACGACAAGGTGGAATACGAAATCGGCGTCTCCGGAAAGGCCGGCAACCTCCGCGGGAAGATTGACCCCGCCGGCAACATCTTCGAAGGAGCGCGGAACCGCGAATACCCCCTGCCGCCTCTCCGCCGCAGCGGATTCACCGACTTGATGAACGCCGCAGGCAAGCGCCTGGGGTGGCATCCCTTTCCGAATCCAAGCAGCGCGCACTCCGAAGCGTTTCGGAATACGCCGGCGTGCACCTATTGCAGCAGTTGCATCAACGGCTGCTTCATCGGGGCCAAGGGCTCGACCGACATGCACGTGATCCCAGCCGCGGAAGCAACGAAGAAATTCTCCATCGTCACGGGAGCGCGCGTCACGCGCATTGAAACCGACAACGCGGGCCGCGCGACGGGCGTCACGTACCTCAGCAACGGAAGGGAATTTTTTCAGCCGGCCAGCGTCGTCGTGCTCGGAACATTCGTCTACGAAAATACGCGCCTGCTCCTGCTGTCCACTTCCAAGGCCTATCCGAATGGTCTTTCGAACAACCACGGACAGGTTGGAAGGAACTACATGGCCCACAATTCCTCTCAGGCCGTCCTCGCGCTTTTTGGAGGACGAAAGCTCAATCGCTGGGGCGGCCTCAGCGCGCAAGGAGAAGCTCTCGACGACTGGGCTGACGATAACTTTGACCACTCGGGCCTCGGCTTCATCGGCGGCGGCATGGTCCGGACCGGAATGGGGCAGACTCCCATCGCGAGCGCGAATTCGACGCCGCCGTCGCTGCAGAACTGGGGCTCGGCCTGGAAGTCGTGGCTGAAGGCGAACGCGAACTCGATTGCTTTCGCGAACGCTCAGTGCGACACGTTATCCTACGAGGAAAACTTTCTGGACCTCGATCCAACGGTGCGCGATCCCCTCGGCGTCCCGGTCATCCGCATCACGTTCGACCTCAAAGAAAATGAACATCGCGCGGCCACCTTTGCGACGGAAAAGGTCGCCACGTGGTTCAAGGAGGCAGGCGCGACGGAGACCTGGGCCACGCCTCTGCGTCCTGTTACCCTTCCCAACCACGCCTATGGCGGCACCCGCATGGGCAACGATCCGGAAACCAGCGTCGTGGATCGCTGGGGCGTTTCGCACGAAGTGCCGAATCTCGCCATTCTTGGCGCTTCCACCTTCCCGACGTGCGGCGCGCGCAATCCCACCCAAACCGTACAGGCCCTCACCTGGCGCTCCGCCGATCACCTCATCAAGAACTGGAAATCGATCGCTCGGTAGGGCTGGTGTGGCTGGCGCTGTTCGGCTTCGATTCGTGAGGATTTAAACGCCTACTGCGTGGGCAGCTTTTCGGAATGTGTCGTTGAGCGTAGCAAGGGGAATTTCGTGGCAAACTGCAACGTCTAGATACGCCGCATCGCACGCGGACAGATCATACTCGCGCGCTAAAGGAAGAACATTCGCAAGAGCTTCCGCTGGCGAATAGTGCGTTTGCAATCTCGATCGGCCAAATCGCGGGGCCATGACCTCCTGGTGCTCTAAGGCTTCCAGCACAGCGTGGGCGAAGTCGCTCGCTTCATCGGGAAAACACCAGGCAAGCGCCACGGAGGCATCGATCACACTGGCGCGAACTCCACGCGGCGTCGGATCGGGTCGATGCGTTCGGCGCGGACGCGAATGTGGTCGCCTAGCTTCCACATATGGCGGGCTCCGCCAGGGTGGCGGCCGGCGTCTTTCGCGGATTGGGATGTGTCCTGACCGGATTTTTTTTTGCGATCCGCGTTGCGCCTTGATTCGTGCGATACGCTGCGCTGGGCCTGGCCGCTGCCGCTCACGATGGCGTGATCCTGCTCACGGTAGAAGGCGTGCTCGCCGGTAAGCTCCTGGATGCGGTCGATCGGGACAAGGCCCTCCACAAAAATCTCGGTCAGCTCGACGAAGAAACCAAACTTCTGCACAGAAATAATCAGCGCGTCATATTCTTCGCCAAGGCGCTGCTCCATAAAGTCGGCTGTCTTCCAGGCCATGAGTTCGCGCTCGGCGGATTCGGCGCGGCGCTCGGTGTCCGACGTTTCCTCCGCGATGGCTTCGAGTTCACCGCGGCGGTACGGACCGAACGTGGATTTCCCTTTGGCGGAGGCCTCTTGCGCCGCGGGCTTCGCGTCGGGGTGATCGAGCGCCCATTTCAATACGCGATGGACGATCAGATCCGGATAACGCCGGATCGGGGAAGTAAAATGCGTGTATTGGTCGAAGGCGAGCGCGAAGTGGCTGAATTCAGCAGCGCTCAAAGTAGAGCCCGCACCCGGCGGATCGGCGGCGTAGCGCGCCTGCTTCAGCGAGCGCAACATCAGGTAGGCAACGATACGCTCCTCCGGCTTGCCCGCAATTTTTTCGGCGAGCCGTTTGTAGTGCTCCGGGCGAATGGCAATGTTGAGCGCGCCCGGCACTGCAACAGTCATCGGCTTCTCACGCCCTCCGCCTGAACGGCCGTGTCGCGAGCCGCGATCGAACTTCTGCGGGCGAGAACTCCCGTGTTTGACCGCCACGCGCCGCTCAGCGAGATTTTCAACGCCGAGCGAATACCCAAATGTCTGTGCGAGCGCTTCGAACTCCAGAATTTTCTTCGGATCGGGCTTTTCGTGGACGCGGTGCAGCGATCCGATGCCGCGTGATTCCAGATAGCGCGCGACCCCCTGATTCGCCGCCAGCATGAACTCCTCGATCAGACGGTGCGCGACGTTGCGCTCGCTGCGGACGATGCCGGTCATTTGCCCTGCGGGATCAAACTCGATCACCGGCTCGGGCAAATCGAAATCGATCGAGCCGAGCCGCGCGCGCCGCGCGTTCAGAATCATCGCGAGGTCGCGCATCGCGCGGAAATTCTCGGCGAGGTGCGCGTACTGCGCGGTCGCGGCCGCGTCGCCCTGGAGCACGGCATTTACCGCGGTGTACGTCATGCGCTCGGCTGAGCGAATCATGCCCCGCGTGAATTCCGACGCGACAATCTCGCCGTTCGCGTCGATTTCGAGAATCGCGCTCATTACCAGGCGGTCTTCGCGCGGATTGAGTGAACAGATGCCGTTCGAAAGCTCCTCGGGCAGCATGGGCACGGCGCGATTGGGAAAATAGACAGACGTGCCGCGCAGCCGCGCCTCGCGGTCGAGCGCCGACCCGCGCCGGACGTAGTGCGAAACGTCGGCGATGTGCACCTGCAGTTGCCAGTTCCCGCCGTCGAGCCGCCGCACGAAAACGGCGTCGTCAAAATCGCGCGCCGTTTCGCCGTCGATTGTAACGATCGGCAAACCGCGAAAGTCGCTCCGCCCGGCTCGGTCGGCATCGCCCACGGGATGCGCCATGGAGACTGCCTCCGCCAGCACGTCAGCGGGAAATTTATGCGGCAGATGATGCTTGCGAATCATGATTTCGACGTCCACGCCGAAATCGTCCGGGCGGCCGAGAATTTCGGTCACGCGTCCTGCCGGCGCGACGCCGCTGCGCGGAAAGCGCGTCAGCTCGACGTCGACAACGGCCCCGTCGAGCTCCGGCACGCGGAAGCCGCGCTTCGGCTGATGCAGCCCGAGTTTGCCTTGCAATTCGAGCGTCAACTCCTCGCCGGGCGGAATGATAATTTCCTGCGAGATTCGCGATTCGTACGGCGTCACCGAATTCCCGCGCGGCCCGTACTTGAAAAGGCCCACGACCGTCGCGTGCGCCCGGCCGATTACGCGCAAAATCCGGCCCTCGGCGCGGCTTGCTCCCTCGCCAAAACGGCTGCGGCGCTCGATGCTGGCAAGCACGTGATCGCCGTGCATCGCATCGCCGATCGCTTCGCGCCCGATGAACAAATCGCCATCCAAATCTTTTCGCGGCGTGTCCGGCACCACAAAACCGTAGCCGTCGCGATGCGCGACGAGGCGTCCTGTCAATTGATTCGCTTCGGGACGCACGGGTGCGCGAGTCTCGGTCCGCGATTCGGGGCCACGCGGGCGCAGCGCCCCCTTCGGCTGCGTCTGCGCGGATTGGGCGCCCTGCTTCTCTTTCGGCAGGGCGATGCGGCCGTTCGGATATTCGTGAATCTCTCCGCGCTTTTTCATTTTGCGCGCGACTTTTACGAGCGCGCGGCGCCCCGCATGGCGCAAGCCAAGCGCCGCCGCGATTTCGCGGAGGCTCTGCGGCCTGCGAGACCGCGAGAGTTGGGCCAAAACTTCGGCTTCGGTGACGGGTGCGTGCGGTTCCTCGTGTCGGGGCATGGAAGCCGCCATTGTATGCGTTCCCCCGCAAAAACGCGAAACGCACAGCGAGCTTCTCACGAGTGCTTCATCCTGAACGGTCGGGGCCTGAACGCCCCGGCTGTGGGAAAATGGGAAATTGTAAGGTCTTTTCCCCTAAAAAACTAAGGTGATTTGTGTATTTTGCTGGCAATTTCGCGATTTTTGGGAACTTTTTGATGAAACGCGTGTTATAGCAGATACATCAACGCTACATGGCTCGGTTTTCCTCCGACAGGCCGAGTCAAGAGGAGGGGCGAATCGACCTGGATCGCCCCTTTTTTCGCGCCACTTCTGACTACAAGAATTTGCCGTAGAAGTTCTAAATTCGGAAAGTTCCGTCGACGATTCTTCCATCTCTCCCCTTCGGGCCAGGCTGTGCGTCCGGAGGAATTGATCCGCAAACTGCTGAGTACAACCGCCAAATCCGCCATAGAATCTGACTTAGACGGTTCGGAGGACCAGGTCACGCCCGGCGTTGCCCGCGAATACATGCTTCCCATAAGACAAGTCGTGGCGTTCGGAGCTGGCCTGTTTGCCCTGGCGCAGTGGATTGGCGCGCCGCAGTTGCGCGTGATGGCCAACGGCCAGGGCGCAACCGTTGCCGCAAATCCGGCGCCCTCGGCGGACGAGATTCGATCCCTCATTGCTCGGGCCGTCGAAAATCAGCACCGGAACGACCGCGCGCTCGAAGAGTTCGACCGCATCGAGCACGTGACCACTCGCAAGAACGAGAATGGGGAGATTCTCACCGACCGCTCGGACCGCGTCCTGCCTTCCGGAACCGGCACGATGAAGTTGAAGATGGCAGAGAACGGGATTTCCGTGTCGTCTGAAGAATATCGTCGCGAACTGCAATTTGCGGTGACCGCCCTTGACCTGGCCATCCATCCCAACGAACGGTACAAGCAGGATCTTGTGAAATTTGAAAGGCGCAAGCGCGAACGTACGGAATTCGTGGATATGGCGGCGAAGGCGTTTCGCATCACGTGGGCCGGCCGCGAAACGCGAGCGAATTCAACCGGGGACCGAGGTCCGCGCACCGTTGCGAAACTCATTTTGGATCCGGATCCAAGCTATAAGCCGGCAACCCGCTTCGCGGTCATCTTGCAGCACGTTCACGCCACGCTGTGGGTCGACGAGGCCCAGGAGCAGTTCATGCGGATCGAGGGCGATATTTCGAGCGACGTCAGTTTCATCGGGGGGATCGCCGGAAAGATTTATCAAGGAGGCCACTTCACGATGGAGCAGGAAGAGGTGGTTTCGGGCATCTGGCTGCCAACGCTCTACACCTACGACGTGGACGGCCGCAAGTTCGTGTTCGCATTTGGCGTGCATGAACGTACCGAAGTCACGCGCTATCGGCGGGTCGGCCCACCCTCGCAGGCCATCGAAGTCATTCGTAATGAGTTGAACAATCCGGTGCCCAGCCCCGCCGTCCGCTAGCACAGACGCTGGTAAAATTGGGACTAGCGAGGTATCGCTATGAAACCCCGGACGATTTTGGCCTTTGGCGTGGTTGTGTCGTTGCTCGCGATCGCTCCCAAAGCGAATCACGGCCAATCGCAATCGCCGCAGGCAGCCCAACAGCCCTCCGCCGCAAGTACGGTGGCCTCAGCGTCCCCACAAGGGGAAGCGACGCCCCAGGCAAAGCCGGCCAAGGTCTGGACCAACGACGAAATCGATGTCCTGCGCAATGATCACAGCGTGTCCACCGTTGGAACGGGTGTTTCTCCTAAATCGGCCAGCGTGGCCGCCAGGCCCAAAACCCCGGAAAAAGATCCCGCGTGGTATCGCCGGCAACTCAGGCCGCTGCAGGCGGACATCGATAAGCTCGACGGCCAAATCGCTAAGATGAAGGCATTCCTGAGCGGCGAATACGTCGGCGATCCTCCGACGATTCGTCACCAAATGGTGCCGAGCCCCCAGGAACAACTGAAGCAAATGGAAGCGAAGCGACAAGCAGATGCCGCAAAAATCGATGATCTCTTGGACCAAGCCCGCCACGATGGGATCGAGCCGGGAGCGCTGCGGTAAATCACCGGAATTCCGGAGAGACTAAAAACTGCAAAGCCGGTCCTGCCCAGACAGGACCGGCTTTGTTTTTTCCGAATCATCCTTCGCCAGCCTCGGGCAAACTCGGGTCTGGCAAATCACTCACGAATTACGGGGCACCAATGACTTTTCCTATCGCGCTGCTGCCGCGATTTCCTTCTCAATGGGTGCGCCCACGAGGTTCCCCCACTCGGTCCACGAGCCATCGTAGTTGCGGACGTTATTGTACCCGAGCAGATACTTCAGCACGAACCAAGTGTGCGAGCTGCGTTCGCCGATCCGGCAGTAGGCGATCACTTCCTGATCGCCATTAACGCCCTTGCCGCCGTATAGCTCGCGCAGCGCGTCAGCACCCTTGAACGTGCCGTCTTCGGCGACCGCTTGTGCCCACGGAACATTTGCCGCGCCGGGAATGTGCCCGCCGCGCTGCGCCGTTTCAGTCATGCCCGGAGGCGCGATCACCTTGCCGGTGAATTCATCGTTGGAGCGCACATCGACGAGTTGCGCTGGAGAGCGCTTCTCAAGCACGGAGAAAATATCCTCGCGCTTGGCTCGAATCGACGCGTCGGGAGCCTTGGCCACGTAATTCCCTGACTGGATCTTGGGGGCCTCGGTCGAAAGCGGGCGCTTCTCTTCGAGCCACTTCTTGCGGCCGCCGTTCATCAGCCGGACGTCGTTGTGGCCGTAGTATTTCATTTGCCAGAAACCCCACGCCGCAAACCAGTTGTTGTTGTCGCCGTACAAGATCACGGTCGTTTCCGGCTTGATTCCCGCGCTACTGGCAAGCTGGCTGAAGCTGCGCTGGTCGGCCAGGTCGCGCCGCAGCGTGTCCTGCAGTTGCGTTTGCCAGTTCCACCCGGCGGCGCCGGGGATATGGCCCTGTTCGTAGGCCGAGGTATCCACGTCAATTTCGACGAGGCGAAGATTGGGATCGTTCAAGTGGTTGGCGACCCATTCGGTCGTCACCAGGACTTCGGGATGCGCATACTCGCTCATGACACTTCCTCCTGTAGGAAAGTCCGCCTGGGCGGACAACTACTTCATCTTCCGGCGGGCTCCAAGTAGAACCCACAGAGTCATTCCGAGAACTGTCTTCCGGGCCTCGGGTTGCCCCGTCGGGAACTTAGCCAATGCTACAGGTGCGGGCGGTACTTCATTGACCCTGAGTTTCGAAAGGCTGCCCGCAGGATATAAGGATTCGATTCGCGAGACAAGCCTATGGTTTCCGCCCCCGGTAGGACACGCTTCACCCTGTCGAGTTCGGATTTGTTTCTCAATAGCAGCCGCGACAGGTTGAAGCCTGCCCTACGTAAGAAAGCCGAAGCTGACACCACACCCTCATATCGGCTCGAGTTTCCCTCTCCGCGTTTCGAATTCGATTCGAATGGCCCAATCGTAATGAAATCCTTCGTCGCGGAACCATTTTTCCAGCGTGTCCCGGTCCGCTGCCTCAAACTCGACCAGCATCTTCCCCTCGATCATGTTGACCTGCACGCGTCGCATCGTGACGCGGTCCGCCTTTGCCAAGCGCGCCGTCAGTTCCTCCGCGCCCTGCCGCGTCAGGCAAGCCAGCGTGTGCATTGAGATGTACCGAGCCATGGATTCTCCTCGCCAATTTCCTCTCCCTGAGATCAAATCACAGATAAACTCCCACACAAACTGGAAAACGGCGCTCTAAAGGGAGCTAGTTCTTGGGTCCCGGCTGATTCCTAGTATCCTTTCCGCCTCATCCTGCCCATCCGGCAAAGCCGGCCTAGGTTGCTGGTACTAAAATATGGAAGTCGGGTGCATTCCGGAGGGCGCCAGCATTGCAGCGCAGTCGGCTCAACATCGTGCTCCTTTTATGTGTTGCTGCCATTGTGCCCGTTGGCGCGCTCGCGCAGTATCCAAAGGTCGCAAAGCAAAAACCGGGCAGCCTAACCGGGGCGGTTGTCACCGCCAAGGGAGCGCCGGTATCGGGGGCGCAGATCCTGTGGCAGTCGGCTGACGGCGAAACGCCGCACGTGCTGCACACCGACGCAAAAGGAAATTTTCATATTGAGCCGCTGCGCGCGGGTTCATACGATTTGCGCGCCTCCGCGGGCGGCACATGGTCCGAGTGGGAGCATAACGTGCTCGTTCGCCCCGGCGCGGAAGCGAATGTGACGTTGCGCCTCACATTTAAGGCCCCTCCCGTCGTGGCGGGCATTGAATTGAAAGGCGCGATGCGCGCGTGGGACGTTCCGGTGCCGGGCGCGATGCCGCATGATCCTGCCGTCGATCCGGCGGGTAATGTTTGGTTCACTTTGCAGGAGACGGGCCACCTCGCACGGTTCAATCCCGATACGCAGCAATGGAAACTGTTCAAGGTGCCGACGGCAGATTCCGGCCCGCACGGCCTGGTTTCCGACGCTCTTGGAAACATCTGGTTCACGGAAAACTACGCCGGCAAAATCGGACGCCTCAACCCGAAGTCAGGCTCCATTGCGGAATTCACGCCTCCCACGGCGAAGGATCCACACACGCCGGTGTTTGGACCGGATGGCGGTCTGTGGTTCACCGCGCAAAATTCAAACGTCATCGGCCGCCTGGACACCTCAACGGGACGAATCCGTGAATACGGCGTGCCGACGCAGGACGCGCACCCTTATGGGATCGTTTCGGCGGATGACGGGGCGCTGTGGTTCTGTGAACTATCGGGCCGGAAGCTCGGACGCGTCGACCCGACGAGCGGCGCCATCACCGAATACGCCCCTTCGGAAGAGGGGGTGGAACCGAGACGCCTGGTGGCCGTGAGCGGCGCGATCTACTTTACCGACTCCGGAGGCGGGCGCCTGGGCCGCCTCACGCTCGCCGACAAGAAATTCAAGCTGTGGGAGAGTCCGTCCGGCGAGCATGCAGAACCCTACGGTATTGCGGCGGACTCCGCCGGGAAGATCTGGTACGAAGAGAGCGCGGCGGGCGCAAACAAGCTCGTCCGGTTCGACCCGGCCGTTGAGGTTTTTAGGACCTATCCCATGCCGGCATCGGACTCTTCGGTTCGCAATATCGCGCGCGACGCGAAGGGCCGTTTGTGGATGCCGCTTTCGCTGGCGAATAAGATCGCAGTCGTCGAGTAATTGCCTTCCCCAACTACTTATTCCAGAATGACATAGAGTGGTCGCCTTCTCGCACCCGCGGCAGCCCCTATGGATGGTGGTGCGCGCCTTCCGCGTTCGGCTGGTCTGGTACTAAAACCC
>Ga0335085_10000624_pt1 | contig 94628 bp, 65 predicted proteins | sample Lox_Sample_45_FD_206712 | JGI IMG/M metagenome (GOLD analysis project Ga0335085, IMG submission 206712) | Soil microbial communities from Loxahatchee National Wildlife Refuge, Florida, United States - Lox_Sample_4.5 | ecosystem: Environmental > Terrestrial > Soil > Wetlands | place: USA...
TCGTTCCATAATCAGCTGTCGCAAAAGCGATTGCGCCCTGGCCCCAATCCATGGCCAACGAGAGAAGGTAGAGCGCTCCCGTCCCAACGTCACCGACGAAGCCGAGTATGTCGAGGATATCGCCGCCATTTGCCTTATAAATGCGGCCCTGCATCGCTAACCCGAGCAGGAATAGAGTCACAATGGAGACAAACAGCAGCAACCCGCGAATCCAGCGCTTCTGGATCATGTGGCCTGCACCCGGGACTAGCCAGCCCGCCGCGGGCGCAATTACCGACATCGCGTTTACTGTCGCCGCCGGAGCAGCCTTGGATTTTTCTGTTGTGGAATTAGCCATTCAGATGGTCACAATCTCGCGCTGAATTTTCCCCGTCACCTCAGCCGACTTGGCGCGTACCAGTACGTTCACCTCGCTGCGCACGCCAAACTCGGGCAGGTAAATGCCGGGCTCAATCGAGAAGCAGGAATTGGGAAGGATCTGCCTTTCATCGTGGATTTCCAGGTCATCCATATTGGCTCCGTTGGAATGGACGTCAGTGCCGATGGAATGTCCCGTGCGATGGATGAAATATTCTCCATAGCCGGCCCTTTTGATGTGTCCGCGCGTGGCGCGGTCGACTTCCCATCCCGCGATGCGGCGTCCGGCGTTAACGGCGTCGAGTACGGTCCTGACTCCCGCATCTCTGGCGTCGCGCACGATCTCGAAAACTTCGCGCATGCGGTCCGATGGCGCACCGCCTACAAAGCCCATCCACGTGATGTCGTAGTAAACGGCATTCGGCGTGTTCTTTTTGCCCCAAACATCAAGCAGTACCAGGTCGCCTTCGCAGATCGCGACCGGATGACTCGCACCAGGTTCGTAGTGCGGATTGCCGGCATTAGCATTCACCGCCACGATCGGCGGATCGTCGGCCAGCAAATTCTCGCGCCGGAACGCTTCCGTGAACCACTGCTGCATTTCGTGCTCCCTCGTGCCGCCGTTGCGGACGCGGCGACCGATTTCCTTGAAGGACTCCGCAACGATGGAATCGATGCTATCGCGTGCCGCGAAGTGCGAAGCGATCTGCTCGTCGGTCCAGGTAGACTCAAATTGCGCCACCAGATCTGCCGAACTGACGATGTTCTTGCCCAGACCGCGCAAAAGATCGACGGTCCCCGCGTCCACCAGCGAAACAGTGAACACGCTGTTATTGGGTGAGAACTGCATGGCGAGGTCGAGATGCCTGGCCAGTATCGCTTTCAACTGATCGAATAATTCCTGCCAGCCGGAATACTGGTGCTTCTTGCCAGGGAGAGAGTCAAGGTGCCCGGCTTCAATCTTATGCACCAATTTGAGCGGTTCGCCTTCAGCCGGGATCAGGTAGAACCACCGCCGCGTCACCATCAGGCTGGCAGGCAACCCGAGCACGCGATACGCAATCGGATCGCGATGATGATGGTCGTAAAACAACCATCCATCGATGTTGCGTTGACGCAGCGCGGACTGGATCGCAGCAAGGTCCATGGGCAAACGTCTATTGTAAACAAGTGGAGGGATTTGGGCGAATCCCAATGGCTAGGTCAGAATCCGTTTCTTCAGTGCCGGAGGCAATGTCTCGCAGGCAGTTCGCAACACCAACCGCGGTGCACATTCGCGAATCTTCATCAGGTAAGGCACGGCTCGCTTCGCATCGAACTTAGCCGTCTCGCGCAATAGCCAGCCCAGCCCCTTCTGCACCATGTCATCCTGGTCGGCGAGCAGCGAGTTTGAGAGTTTGACGATTTCGGGAAAGAACATCTGTGCGCGCGCTCCGCGGATCAACGCCACACACGCCGCCCTGCGATGCCAGCGGTTAGAAGACTTGGCCCAGCGAAACACAAACTTAGTCCGGTCAGGCTTCGCCACCATCATCGGCGAAATCAGATAATGTACGAGTCCGTCATGGTCGGCCCAACTACTGATACGGTCGAGCCATGATTCGAACATCGCGAATTCGCGATCGTCGCACTTCGCGTCGAGTCCTTCGAGCAAAAACACACCCGCGATTTTTTCTTCGAGAACCGGCCCCGCGAATAACCGGTCGGCTATTTCTGTCAGAAACTCGAAGTCATGATCGCGCAGGATTTCACGCCGGCAGCGCCGAATAGCCTTCCTCAGAGCCGCCGTGCGCCATCCATGTGACTTGATTGCTTCTTTGAAGAACCACTGCACTCCGGCGGCGTGTCCGGTCGATCCTCCATCTTTGAGTACCTGCCGGATCTGCGCCGCGATCTCCGTCGGCGTGCCGCGTAAGGCCGCAGATTCATTTCCTGCAGGTTGTTTCGCGTGAACCATGCTATTTCGCGTCCACCGTTTCCGCCCGGACTAGCCGGTCGTAAATCCACAAGAGAACTGTCGTCACGATCCCCACTCCAATGACCCACCACCAGACCATCGCTGGTCGATGCATTTCTTCGCCGTAATGCCGCATGAGCCATCCGCTGAACTTCCCTGCGGCGAACGATCCGATTCCAAGTGGCAGAAATGCAAATCCCATATACGTACCTTGCTGATCCGGCGGCGCAAGCCGCGAGATATAGTCGTAATAACGCGGTTGCTGGATAATTTCTCCGATCGCGACCACCACCAGGGTCGCCACTGCCATCCCCACCGACGGATGCACGATGAGCAGCATCCACGCAACACTCGAGACCAGAGTCCCGAGCACAATTGCGTGAAACGCATGTAGACGCTTGGTCAGATACCCAATCAGCATCGTGAAGCAGATCACGACGATTGGATCCGTGGCCAGAATTCGCGCCGTATTCGCATGAGGATCAATGTAGGTGGAGACATACAGAGGAAGCGCGATGAATTCCTGCCAGAAGACGATCCAATAGCCGGTGAAGATCAGCAGGAAAATCATGAAGCGTGGATTGGATATCACGGTCAGGAAATTCCTTAGAACCTGGCCAAGACTTGGGACCGCCTCGTCTCTGGAGCGCCGAGGTTCTTTGAATAAAAACAGGACGAGGAAGAGCATCAGGAATACACTCAAGGCAGCGATCCGAAAGACATTTTCGGCACTGCCGTGCTCTTCTTCCCACCCGGCCAGCAAGGGCCCAAGCGTGCTGCCTACGTTGACTAGCGTGTAGTAAATCGAATACCCAACCGAGCGAACCTTTTCATTGGAAGCACCCGCCGTGGTCCCTACAACGCTGGGCTTCACCAATGCCACTCCCAGCGCGGGCAACACCAGAACCAGCCCTACGAGAGTCGATAGCGGCATCGCGTTGCGAATCGGCTCGAACCAATCCGCGCCAATCGAGCCGAGCGAGAAGTAGGCGATGCTCAGGAAGAAATATGCTAATGAGAGCGCCCGCCGGAATCCGAGTCGATCTGCGACCGCCCCGCCAATCACCGCGAGGAACCATACCCATCCGCCGAACATTCCGGTCAGACTGCTGGCGTGCTCAACATCGAAGTGCAAGCCCTCATGGAGATAGCGGGCGAGCACCGCAAAGACGGCGTAATAGGAAAGGCGCTCGAACAGTTCGCTGATGTTGGCAACCCAGAACGGCCGGTCAAATCCTGTGCGGATTTCTTGGAAACGTTCCGATAAGGTCAAAGTGGCTCCAGGAAAGCAGTGGCAGAAGTTCGATTGTAGATTTCAGATTGAATCCCGACGGCCAGCGCAAAATCAGCCAAGGGCAATCTAAAATCAAAAATCTGGAAATCAAAAATCGATCACCGAAATCTGCGTTAGCGTGACAACCGCTCCCGCAGATACTGACCAGTGACCCCCGCGACATGGATCACTTTATTCCGACTTGTCTGGCCGGACGCAATGGTAACGGAAGACCGCGGTACCTTCAAAAGCTTTGCGAAGAACTCAATGCATGCCTCATTGGCGCGACCTTCGATCGGAGGCGTAGTCAGCGACAATTTCAGTGCGTCCCCAAGTTCACCGGTTATTGAATTCTTCTTTGCGCGCGGGTGCACCCTGACAGCGAACGAGACACCGCCTTTGCCTTCTTCGACTTGGACCATGATCAATGCGGCGTTGTCATCCTGCGCGAAACTGAAATCTAATGCAATACTTCAGGCGGCATAAGCTCGAATCCAAAGTGGCGCCTTGATTTGCGATCATTTGCGATTTTACCTGTCGGCAACCTCTTTTTGGACCGGGCATCCAAGTTAGCGGCAGAACTGCAGCGCCCTCCCTCCAGCCTCACTGAGCGGAGAGGGGTTGGAGGGATGGGTCGCCGCGGTGTCTGCCTTGTTTGGGCAACGTATCGACTCCTGCCGGAATCAGATAAAGAGAGTCGCCAGCGGTGTCCCTACATCCCGCCGCGATTCGATACACTAGAACGATGGAGCTTGCCAGTCGTCTCATATTCTGCCTCGTGCTGCTGACCTGCGCAGTGACGACCCAGCGCGCCTTCTCACAGGAAGGCCCACTCGACACTTCGCCACCCAAAGACATTACCCCCGACGAGGTCATCAAGCGGTTCGCAGCCAAAGAAACCGAATTCGCCAAGGCGCGCGACAACTACACCTATCGCCAGGACGTAAAGGTGCAGACCCTGGATGGGGAGACTGTGGACGGCGAATATCGCGAAGTGTTCGACGTCATCTTCGACGATAAAGGTAAGCGCGTCGAGAATGTGGTCTTCGCGCCGCAGTCGAGCCTGCAGAAGATCTATATGTCGCAAGAAGACCTTGCCGACATTCGTCATCGGCTGCCATTCGTGCTTACGACGGAAGACCTTCCCGAGTACAACATCCTCTACGTCGGGCAGCAGCGGGAAGATGAATTGCACTGCTATGTCTTCGATATCGCGCCGAAGAAGATCGAGGGCAAGAAGCGATACTTCCAGGGACGCGTCTGGGTTGACGATCACGATTTTCAGATCGTCAAAACCTATGGCAAAACCGTTCCCGACCTTTGCAATGGTAAGCCTTGCAATGAAGTCAAAAAGCGTGGAGATCAGGAAAATCTCTTCCCGAAGTTCACCACCTGGCGCCAGCAGATCGACGGCCGCTATTGGTTTCCGGTTTACACCAAGGCCGACGACGAACTCCACTTCAATACGGGAGACGTGCGCATCCGCGAGATCGTCAAGTACGAGGACTACAAGCGCTTCGGCTCAAATGTGAAAATCCTGTACGAGGGGAAGGAGTTGCCCAAGGCGGACGAAAACAAAACCCCGGGTCAGAAGCCTGACGAGAAGAAGCCGCAGTAGCAAGATGTTTGGAGGATCCAGGAGGCTTTTCAGCGGCAAAATGGTCAGTCCACTGTCCTGCGCACAAGAGCCTGCGTAAGTCCTCTCTGCCCAGACGGTTTTGCTATGACACTCCAATGTCCCTGCACAACTACGCTCCCCGTCCCGCGCACCTCAAATGGCTCCTCGACTCTGATCCTGCCATCCGCTGGCAGGTCATGCGTGACCTCACGAACGAATCGCCGGATGCGGTTGCAACCGAACGCGCTCGCGTCGCCACCGAAGGCTGGGGAGCGAAGCTTCTCGCCCGCCAATCCCCTTCTGGCAAGTGGGGTGGCCGCAAAGAGAACGCAGGCTTACTGATCACCTTCTATAGTCTCGTCGTCCTGATGGACCTCGGTCTGGACCCCGCCAGCAAACAATCTCGCAAGATGACCGACCGCGTCGACAAACACCTTATCTTTAAGTGGCACAACAATCGGAGTTTCTTTGACGGCGAAACCGAGCCCTGTATCAACGGTAGAATCCTCGCCCTGGGCGCGTATTTCAAGGAGCCCAACGACGCGCTAGCGAATCAACTATTGAGCGAGCAACTCGAAGATGGCGGCTGGAACTGCGAAGCGCCCAAGAGCCGCCGCTCTTCCTTTCATACCACCATCTGCGTGCTTGAAGGACTGCTCGCATACGAGCGTGCAGGCGGCAAGTTTCTGGCCGTTATGAAGGCTCGCAAGAGGGCCGAAGAGTATCTGCTGGAGCGCCGCTTGTTCCGTTCGCTTCGCACCGGCGAAATCATCGAAAAATCTTGGCTGCGCTTCGCCTTTCCGCCGTTCTGGCATTATGATGTCCTGCGCGGTCTCGACTATTTGCGAAATGCAGGCGCACAACCCGATAGTCGCGTCCGTGAGGCCATCGAAATCGTGATTCAGCGGTGCCACCAGAATGGACGCTGGCCCCTCAACTACCTTCATCCCGAATGGATTCCGTTGAAGATGGAAACTGCTGTCGCCAGCGCAAGTCGCTGGAACACCCTGCGCGCACTCCGAGTCCTGCATTGGTGTAACAACTCAACACGTCAGTTGTGAGCTTGCGAGTATCCGCACGCGCCCTCGATTTCAAGCCTGTCTCTGACGACGAAGTTATCCCACTCCAACTCATCCCACCGACGCGGACAATCTTTGCACTCTCGGCGGCACTGGTCGTCTCACAAGGGGCCCTAACAGCTTCACTCCTCAGCCGTTAGCGAGTCAGCCACGTTCCAGACGAGAATCAGACACCGTCTATGGAACTGCTATTCCAGATCAGCCATTCTCTGCCCATTCCGCAACCGCGGGTGGGGTGAAGCCGTGGGGTTCCCAAAATCGAGATTGGCTGTGATTTGTTTCGTAGTGTTCTCGGTCTGGAAGCTTCCCGCACCGGGTCAGACCGCGTCCGAAATTTCAAGTCCCAGCAGTATACGGGCGGCAGCATTGTCAGGTCAGGAGTTCCACTGTCACACAGGCTATCCATTGGTGGAGTGCCAAACGGATATCCTCCGTCTAAAAAGCGTCCTGATTCGCTACCCGATCGAGACGCTCGGACACTGGACATGGGTGCTGGTTCGCTCCGAGGACTGGGCCCCCATCTCGCGGAGGCTACGATTGAATCCTGAAAGTCCTGCCTTCACAGCCCTGGAACCGAGGGAGACGTTTCTCGAAGAAGCCCTCTTCGTCCATGATCCGGAGCGCACTATTGATCTGATGAGGGAGTTCAATCGGTCGATCCCGGCGCTTCTCGAACTCGCCGTGAGCCACGAACTGGGCCATGCGTTTTGCACCGAGCCGAATGAGCCGGCCGCTGACCGTTTCGCTGAAGACTTAAGGAATGGCCTGACGCCACGCTGCCGAAGCTCCAAAGAGACGAGAAAAAAGACTATGGTAGCCGGGGAACACCCAGGGCCCAGACCAAACGTGTTGGGAGCGCCTTGACATAGCTGCCCCACTTCTTCCTGGGAAGAAGTGGGGTCTCAAGCGAACACATCCTCGCAGCGCACCCCTACCACTTCACAGCATAGATTTCCTGCGTGCTGTTGTCCCGCGAAAGAAGAACCGAGTCGTCGGGAGCTAATCCAGTCCAACTCATAAACGTTCCAATGGACAACCGATCCAAAGTCTTGAGATCCACAATCGTTTCCAATTGGTGGACGCTGATTCGGATGCGCACCACCCGTGAGGGATACTCGCTTCCATGATTCCATTCTTCAAAATAAAGGAACCTGCCGTCGCGCGACCAACTCGGATATCCGGAATAGTTTGCGGAAAGTTCCGCCCATTTCTGCGTCCGGGTGTCAAACAGCATCATTCTGCTGTCCTTCTGAGAAAGGGCCGCGACATAGCGCCCGTCTGGTGAAGTCCGCGGCGACCACATCTCCGTCGAACCAGGAAGCGGATTCACTCGATTCGTATCCAAATCCAGCACTCTAATGCCCCGCCATTCGGCACCTTCCCATGGGCCAAAAACAATCGACCGATTGTCGGGCATCCATGTCGCGTCGGCAATCTCGTCATTTCCCGGTACCAGCTGGCGTGGAGCACCACCCTGGGCGGGAATCACATACGTTGTCCAACGATCGCCGGTCGTCGTACCTATAAATGCAATCTGCTTCCCATCCGGCGACCATCTTGGCAGGAATGCGCGCATCGGCGGAAAAGTGAGTTGCACGCGCTCGGTTCCTGTGGTGTTGCTGCGGTAGAGCGCACCTTCAGGAAAGAGTGTATAAGCCAACCACTGCCCGTCACGAGAGGATTCCACTCCCTCTGCGGAGATTCCTGAAAGGTAGGGCACAAGCTCTTCCGTCTGCGAATCGTATTTGACCAGCTCGGCCCGAGAGATGCAGCCCACGACGAAGGCCTCATTCGGCACCCCGCTGGCAGCAGGATCCGAGACATTCATAGGCCCGGCCGTCAACCGGATTGGCACTGGGCGGAGAACTTTGTGGTTGCCGCTTAGCGCCCAAAGATCGGTCCTGCCGGCGCGAGTCCACTGAAACAGGAACTCATTGTTTCCCGCAATCCACGCGCCGCAGCAAGCGGCAGAGCCTGGAAATCCGGGAACGACTTCGCGCAGACCCCCGCCACCGGCTGACACCTCCCAGATGGAACTTGTGCCACCCTTCTCTCGGGTGGTCGTCGTGAATCGCAGAAGCTTCCCGTCTGGTGACCGGCGAAGGGATTCCACGTGACTTGAAACGCTCAGGATCTTCCGTCGATTGGATCCATCCCTGTTGACGCGAAAAAGACCGTGGCCGTCGGAATAGAAAATCGCCTCCCCTCTCTCACCCCACACAGCATCGATGGCGAGCACGTTGTCAACTGGGCGCGCGGATCCTCCAGCTACCGGAAGAATCCACAATCCACCCCCGTAGGTTTCGTCTTTTTTCGAAAACTCTCCGGACAGTATCAGCAATTCCGTTCCGTCCGGTGATATATCCAACGGCCGAGGATCGGGGACGGTGGTCGGAATGGTTGTGGTCTCTCCGCCTTTAGACGACACCTGCGCAAGAATTCGCCCCACCGGCAGGACCTCGGAAAAGTAGATTCGCGAGCCATCGGTCAGGAGCCGTCCATGTTTCGCCTGGCCATCGCTCGTCAGCTGTGCGAAATCCAATACCCGGGCGGTCAACGCAGGCGCAGCACTCCAGTGCCGCAGAGCAAAGCCGACCGAGAATACTGCAAGCATCAGGGCCGCACCAAGCTTGAATACAGCACTTACCCGAACTCTTCTGTCTGGGTCTGTTTTGTCTGCAACCGATTCCGCCCCGGAATTCGGTGGAGTCACAGGGGCGATGAACCGATATCCCCGTTTGGGGACGGTCTCGATGAAGGCAGGATTTTCGGCCGAGTCTCCTAAAGTCTCCCGCAGGCGCTTGATAATCGTATTCAGGCCAGTCTCGAAGTCCACAAATGTGTCGTCCGGCCATAAAGTTGAGCGCAGTTGCTCTCGCGTCACGGTCCGGCCCGCATGCTCAAGCAGCCTGAGCAGAACCTGATACGGCTGATCCTGCAACTTCAGCTTGACGCCATTCCGGCGCAACTCCCCCGTGTCCGCTTCCAGTTCAAATACCCCAAATCGATACAGAGAGCGAACCTCATACGACAAAGGCATGCCTTGGAACCCCGTGCCCATTAGACGTGCGAGCCGGGCTCCTGGCAGCAGCTCTCGAAATCGGGCCCAAACTTCAAGGAATGGCATCAGAGACAGACATAGCATCTGGCACAAATACCCGCACGCAGATTTTCCGTGGGGGCACTCGGGGTTAATGTCTTTTCGCACGCGGAGGCGGAATGCGTGCCGCGACTTCTTTTCTATTGCTGATGATTTGAGCCAATTTGTGGAAGCGAAGAGCCGCGTCGTGGTTGCCCTCAGCACCTCCCTGGAAGGCAAAGAGAATGTTCTCCACAACACGCGCATCGCTGTTTCTGGCTCGAAGATCGTGGCTATCGATCCGAAAGTCTAGCCAATCGACTACGACGTGCGTGGCCTGACGGTGATGCCAGGTTGGGCAAGAGCTCGAGTCGATGAAGGAGTCGTTGCCCATCGCCCATGAAGTGATTCAAACCTACCGCAAGAGTCCCCGTCTGAAAACCGCCTTCGGTACGGATGAGCTTGGTGGTATGCAGGTCCACAATGCGATCCGGAGGTCGGGCATTACTCCGGCAAGACGTGGCAATATCCTGAGATCCGCCCCCTCGGTGCACCTGACAGACGTTAATGTGATCCTCTACATTGACTTGCCTCAGGGGCGGGCCTACGATTTGTTTGAGTGGGACGGGGAGAAGGAGAGCGTCTTCTCCATGGCGAATCGGACGCTCGGTCAGGATTCGCTCAACGGCCGGACGGTCTCCCACTACCGCATCGTCGAGAAGCTGGGCGGCGGAGGGATGGGGGTCGTCTACAAGGCCGAGGACACCCAACTTGGGCGCTTTGTCGCCCTGAAATTCCTGCCCGATGACTCAGTTCAGGACCGGCAGGCGCTCGAACGCCTCCGACGTGAGGCCCGTGCGGCGTCCGCCTTGAATCATCCCAACATTATTGTCATTCACGACATTTCCCGCGAGGCCGGCTACGACTTCATCGCTATGGAGTATGTTGCCGGCAAAACCCTGGACGAATTGATTCCTCGCAACGGAATGCGCCTTAATGACTTGTTGAAGGGCGCGGTCCAGATCACCGATGCGCTGGCCACAGCGCACGCTGCAGGGATCATCCATCGCGACCTCAAGCCTTCGAACATTATGGTGGATGATAACGGCCTAGTAAAAGTCCTCGACTTCGGTTTGGCGAAACTCGTCTACCAACGGGTTGTGGGGAGTGAGGCGACGACGGTGAGCACCCATACCCAAACCGAGGAGGGGACCATCGTTGGCACTCCAGCCTACCTCTCGCCCGAGCAGGCCGAGGGCAAGCCGGTCGATGCGCGATCCGATGTGTTTTCTCTCGGAGTAATGCTTTATCAGATGGCCACCGGCGTGCGTCCCTTTCGTGGCGATAGTGCGGTGTCCATCATCTCTTCAATTTTGAAGGACTCGCCGGTTGCCCCTGTCATGGTTAATCCGACGCTCCCACCAGATCTCGACCGCATCATCCGGCGCTGCCTTGCAAAAGATCCCCTACGGCGTTACCAGAACGTATTGGACCTTCGCAACGATCTCGAAGAACTTCAGGAGGCGCTCAACGCAGAGGTGGGATTCCTTTCCCAGCGCACTAGGGGCGTGAGCCCCGTGCCGTGGCAATTACTCATGGTTGCAGTGGCTGCGGTGATTTGCATTGCTGGCTACGCGATCCTCTGGCGGTACCAGCAGGCAAGGAATCTTTCACCAGTTCATCTCAACGTGGCGTTTTGGAAGCTGACCTCGCAGCCGGGCGTCGAATGGTTTCCGAGTCTCTCGCCGGACGGCAAGTGGGTGGTGTATTCGGGCAGCGGCAGTGGGAGTCGCCAAATTTACTTACAGAGCGTCAGCGGCCAGACTCCCCTCGATCTCAGCAGGGATCCCACGGTGGATGACGACCAACCAGCTTTTTCCCCAGATGGAGAACAGATCGCGTTTCGTTCCAGTCGCGAAGGGGGTGGCATCTTCGTTATGGGTCGCACGGGCGAGGCCATCAAGCGTGTAACGCACACGGGATTTCATCCATCGTGGTCGCCGGATGGATCGCAATTGGTCTTCACCGCGGAGAATGTTGAGCTATACCCGCAGAACGCTGTAGCGCAAAGCGGGCTTTGGATAGTAAAGGTTAGCACGGGGGAAGTGCGCTGCCTGTATGAAGGAGACGCCGTTCTGGCAAGTTGGTCGCCACACAACCAACGTATCGCTTTTACCCACCGGCTCGGGAATCCAGCACGAACAGCAATTTGGACGATCCCGGTTAGCGGTGGAACTCCCAAACCGGTTACCAGCGAGAGAGCCACTAATTGGAATCCGGTCTGGTCCCCGGATGGAAAGTACCTCTACTTCTCCAGTGATCGCCGTGGCAGCATGAATCTGTGGCGAGTGCGGATCGATGAAGCGTCCGGAGAGACACGCGGGGAACCCGAGGCGATCACTACTCCCGCACCCTACCTTGCTCACCCAAGTCTCTCCGCTGATGGCAGACACATCGCATTTACCTCGGCGCTCGTAACCGCGAACATTCAGCGGCTGACAATCGATCCATCCGGCGCGGTGAGAGGAGAACCTGCCTGGGTGACGACTGGTTCACTGCGCTGGTCCAATCCCGCTCCTTCGCCTGACGGCGATTGGGTGGCGATGTACTCACTCGTGCAGCCTGAAGGGCATCTGTATTTGGTGCATCCGGACGGTACCTCCATGCGCCAGTTAACAAGCGATTCCGCCATTGATCGCATGCCCCGCTGGTCGCCGGATGGGAATTGGATTGCTTGCTTCTCTAATCGTGGCGGGGATTTGGAGCTGTGGAAAATCCGGCCGGATGGCAGTGACTTGCAGCAGCTCACCGAAGGCAGCGCAGCCTACATAGCATGGTCTCCGGATGGTTCGCGGATCGCAACCTTGGGCGGAGTCGGAAATCAGGCATTCATATTTGACCCCAATCGCCCGTGGAAACAACAATCGCCCGAGCCTCTGCCGCCCCTTCATCCTCCCTCGAGCCGCTTCCTCGTGAATGACTGGTCCCCTGATGGCAAGCGCCTGGTGGGCGCAGCAGAAACAGCGGTCGGAGGCGTCGTGACGTATTCGCTGGAGTCCCATCGATACGAGCGCCTCACCGATTTCGGCGAGTGGCCCGTCTGGCTGCCCGATAGCCGCCGCGTGCTATTTGTTGCCCATGGAAAGAACTTCTACCTTGTTGACTCAAGTTCAAAACAGATCCACAGGATATTTTCTGTCGCCCGTGACATCGTCGGACCGCCGCAACTCACCCGGGATGGGAAGAACGCATACTTTTCCCGTCGAGTGACCGAAGCAGACATCTGGCTCCTAACTCTGGATTAATTCGGGGGGAACACAAGGAATCTGGATAGTCCTTAATCTACAAGCGCTTCCGGTAATGCACGCAGCGGTCTACGACCTCGTATCCCAACGCTTGGTGCGCTCGTTGCGAAACCTCATTATCGATCCATGTATCCGACGCCATTTCCACGCAACCCTGACTACGAGCCCACTCTTCAGCCGCTGCCACAAGTTTTTTCCCGACCCCTTGGTGTCGATGACTTTCAGCCACGTACCATCCCTCGACGTAGCCGACCGGGCGCGCCGGGTTGCATCCGTCCGCGTGCGAGCGCAAATCGACTTCCAGGAAGCCGACGACCCTGCGCGCACTCGTCTCAGCTACGAGAATGATCAGTGGCATAGTCAAAAGCGCGCTGCCCTTGAGAATCGCGATTACTTCCTGCTCGTGTTCTTCCGCGGAAGCGTCGGGCCACAGCGCCTCACGCATGCGCACGAGTTCCTCGCGATCTGACAACTGCGCCAGCCTGACGGAAACACCTGACACGGTGCTCATATACCGAATTTGATCGTTCCGCATCGTCGAAGTTACAATCCTGACGTTTTGAAAGGTCTTCGTCACGAGAGGTGAGGAGGCGAAGCTATTTCACAAGTCAGCAGAGAACTGGGCATTCAAGCTGTTTGCGCTAAGACACCAGTGGCTTTCTGGCAACTCCCGCTTAGGGGTGTTGACTCGTTTGCTTTGCGCCAACCGGGGAACCGAGTTGCGTGCGTACTCTGGATTCCCGAGGCGGTGTTTTGAATACCTTTCCCCATGCACGACGTAGCTGGCGCGACGAGCTGAAGCCAGCTCTCTCTGCAACGTGCTCCATATCGAAATCCGTCCCTCGTAGCAGCTCCTGGGCGAGTGCAACACGCAAACGGTTGCCGTATTCCGAGACTGTCATCCCGACGTGTTCATGAAACAACCGTGACAGATGGCGGTCGCTGGCACCAGCAACCCTGGCCAGGCCGCGCAGTGTCCACGACTTCGTAAGATCGCTGGCAATTGCGTCTTGCGCCCGATGCACCGCGGGATGTAAGTGGTTGCGGCCTTCGAGCCATGGGGAGAGTTGAGGATCCGCGCCGCTGCGGCGCAAGTAAACGACCAGATAGCGCGCTACGGCAACAGCACAAGATTGGTCCGTATATTGATGAACAAGATGCAGCATCAGGTCGATTCCCGCCGTAATTCCAGCGCTGGAAAAGCGGTCGCCATCTTCGACGTAGAGCCGGTTTTCCAAAACCTTGGCCTTTGGAGTAATTGCCGCAAGTTCCTCACAGCTGGAATGATGTGTCGTGCAGGCACGCCCATCGAGCAGGCCGGCACGTGCCGCCGTAAGAGCGCCCGTGCAAATACAAATCACTTTGTGACCGGGCCGGATCGCTGTCTTGAGCCATGCAACGATGGTTGCCTCATCAGACTCGTCGGCCCCTCTGTTGCCGGCGACTGTCGCGCCCCCACTCAGCATCACGTGCTCCACGTCGCCGGCGAGCACGACCCAAGCCTCCGGTGGCAGCTGATTCGGCAAAGGTTCAATCGCATTCAACGTGACACCGATGGAAGTTAACAATGAAGGTCTTGGCCCCACATATCGCACGAGAAACTGCACTGTCGTTTGCACGCGATTCGCCTGGCGAAGGACTTCAAGAGGTCCCGCGATATCTAGCAGGAGGAGCCGGGGAGGAAGCACAACGTAAACGGGCATCTGGCGAGTCTCCACGCTGGCGCCAATCTGAATCGATCGCGGATCCCGGACGTTGGGTTTGTGCGCCTGACCTGCGCCATTGCTGGGAGAGCTTGATTGGTGGGACTTCTTCATCAGGCATTCCAACGCGCAGCCCCCTCTTTCGCGCAGGTGGTTCGCAGAGGAATCAAACAGCCATTTCTGATGCCTGATCAGCCTACAGGTTGCAGTAGATTGCCGGCAAGAGCTCCCTCGACGCTGACGATACGGGCGAAACGCCCGTCAAGAACAAGCTCTGTCCGGGATTTGATCTCATCTGGACTCCACTTCCGTCCGTGGCGATCCGTCATCGGGAACGTCAACGTTGCCTCGGTGACATAATCGACCTGGTAGCCGGAGTCTGAGGCATGTCGTGTAGTTGTCTCGCAGCACTGTTCCGAGCGAATCCCAGAGACGATGACTCGCCCAATTCCATGCTGAACCATCCAAACGTCGAGCCCGCTGCCGATCAGGGCACTATGACTGCGTTTATGGAAAACTGCGTCCGGTGCAATGGAAAGTCCCTGTAACGGGACCACATAGCCGGACTCCGGGGAGAATACGCCCGATTCTTCGACATGAAATACCTGGACCACGGGGATCTCTCTGGCCATCGCCCCATCGATGAGCTTTTGCAGGTTCTCGACAAATGACGGCACATCAGAATCACTCCAGTATGGGCGATGGCGGAACGATTCCTGCACATCAATAACGAGAAGAGCCGTGCCAATGTTCAACATGAACAGAATCTCCCTGTGAGTAGGCTGTGATGATTGAGGAAGATACTAAACGAAAGTCTGCCACCACGATTACTAATCGGAACCTTACCATATGCGAACCCGAGCTTCGGGTGTGAGGTACAGTTTGTCGCTTGGCGCGACTTTGTATGCTTCGTACCACGCATCGACGTTGCGCACGGTATCGGTCCGATACTCCCCCGGCGCGTGTGTATCAGTGGCGATCTGTTTTCGCAATGCGGCTTCGCTTTGAATTCTCCGCCAGCGCTGAGCAAATGCGCGAAAAAAGCGCTGTTCACCGCTGAGGCCGTCGATCACAACGTCAGTTTTGCCTTTCATGGACAAAACGTAAGCGTCGTGTGCTACTAGCAAACCGGCCTGATCAGCGACGCTTTCACTCAAGACCTGCTTGCCGTTGACGCAAAGGTCGGCAAAGGGACAGTACGCACTAAGTTGCGAGGCGAGTCTCTCGGTCTCACGGTGAAAGCGCGCCCGATCTTCGTCCGTCCACCACATGCCAAGTCGACCACGGGCGTCGTAGATATTGCCCAATTCGTCAAAACTATGGCTGATTTCGTGGGCGATGCCGGCGCCAGCAGAGCCGTAGTTCGAAGCGGAATCACCCTCGCTATCAAAGTACGGCGGCTGCAGGATGGCCGCCGAAAAGAACTCCGCATTCGGACTGAACATGATGACGGCACCCGGTATCTGCACATGGAGCGGCCACTCCACCGGGTAAACGGGTTGGTTCAGCTTGGCAAGGTCGCGTCCATGATAGAAAGCTTCCGCCCTCCTCATATTGCCGAATGCGTCGTCTGGAATGATCTTAAGTGTGGAATAGTCCGTCCACGTGTCGGGATAACCCACGCCAATCTCGAGGGCAGCAAGCTTAGCCATGGCCTTCTCTTTTGTGGATGGAGACATCCACATAAGATTCGCAATGCGGCTGCGATACGCAGTGATCAGATCGCGAACCATAGCCTGCGCCCTTCGCTTGGCCTCAGCCGAGAAGTACCGCTGGGAATAGAGTTGACCGACGGCTTCGCCGAGAGCGCCGTTCGTGGCATCAATGCCGTCCTCAGCGCGATCTGGAGCCTCGGCGCCGCCCGAAAGGACCTTCTCGTAAAAATCGAAATCCTCGGCTCTTATAACTTTGGGAAGAACTTTGGCGTAGTGCTCGATCAAGTGAAACCGAAAATAGTTCTTCCAGTCCTCGATACTCTCGCTCGCCACCAACGCAGAAACACCGATGACCGCCGACGGTTGCCAAACGAGGAAGTCTAACTGCTTATTGAGTCCTGCCGAGTGAAAGTATGCCTCCCACTCAATGCCTGGAGCATTGCGGTCAAAATCCTGACGTTTCCATAGATTATCTTGCTTGAATACATCTGTGGCGTCAGAGTCGGGAGCGAAGGTGCGGGCGATACTGCTTTCCAAAGTTACAATCCTGGCGGCCCGAATGTCCGAATTTGCGAACCCTGCCAATTTCAGCACCGCGGCGACATGGGTCTGATATTTAGCGCGCAATTCGACTGCCTGAGGTGAGCCATCGAGATACCTTGCGCGCTCGTTGAGTCCAAGTCCCCCTTGCCACAAGTGCGGCAAGTTATGTTTCGCGTCTTCAAAACCTTGATTCACCCATATGCCAAACACATGGTCACTATTGGCTGTGAGTCCGTCGACCTCGCGGGTCAGGTTTGTTCCAAGATAAGCCGACAACATGGATTTGTTGGCGATCGCCGAGATCGTGCTCATCTCCCCAGTCAACGGGGCCAAGCCCTTGGTTTCGATGCTGGCCTCGGCCATGAAGCTCGCATAGTACTCCCCAACCTTTTGCGCAACACTGTCGGCTCGCGAGGGGGCCGCCGCAGATTCTCGGATCAAGTCGCGCACTCGTTCCCTCGTTTTCTCGGCCAGCATGATGCGAGTGTCGTAGGTCTGTTGCCCCGCGGGGAAAGGAACATGCGCAAGCCAATCGCCATTCGCATACTCGTAGAAATTGTCGCCCGGCCTGACCGCGGAATTTGGCCCGCCTTTATTTGCAGCTTCGACTCGGCCGAGAACGCAACTCACCAGGAGCAGCGAAGCCGCGAGTAGACAAGTCCGGGTGCTTACGAAAATTCGGTTTGTGGAGCTGCGCGCCATGGGACTCTCGCACTTTCCCCTGTCAAGATTCCTCTCAATTCTGGCAACTGGGTTGGTGAGTGGAAAGGCCTGAGACGGACAGAAATCGGACAGGAAAGACACTCCCGTTCGTGAAGCGCCCGCGGGCATTACCGGGCTTTTTGACCCAAAGATGGGGAAGGCGGGCATGTATTGTCCGATTAATGTCCGCGTCGAGTCTTTTGAGTGTTTCCGTCTTCTGTCAGAATCCCAAAATCAGGCCCTGGCAATATCGGTCACCAACAGGTCGTTCTCCGCACAGGGCCATCAGGAAGTGAGTACCGGCATGACGCTAGGGGCTCTCCGTGAGCCTTCGCGGCGCCTTTGGCGTAACGAATGGCGAGAAGGCAGTGAGTAATCGACATGCCACTCCGTTTTCGCCACTGCATCGAATGTCCAAACTGTAATACTCGCTACCTCGTGGGATTCAGTCCGTACGCTAACGGTGCGCAGGTGCTCCCTTTGATCGCCGGGCGCGTTGAAGAATGGATCCTCTACTGTGCCTGCCAGACGCCACGCGTACCTCGACAGTGCCACTGTAGCGAAATGAAGGTGTGCAGGGTGTCGAAGTCGGCACACAGCCGGGGCTATGGTTCTTCCGAGGAAATGGTATACATCCCGCACAGGTCACCGCTGGCGCAGCGCCCATAGTGATGCCGTTGGTCCGATCCGCAGGAAACTAACCAAATTGAAAGGTCCCACCAGGCGACAAGCATACCTGTCGCTTGGCGAGACCTGAATAGCGGAGGTCGACTTTCTCACGCTCGCCGACCACGATGCGCAAACTTGTGGTCTCGAGGTTGATGGCTATTCCGCATTGCCTCGGTTCTCTGAAGCGACCGGCGTTATCTTGCCATAAAAGCCGTCGCTCTCGTCATTGGGACCAGCAGTGAAGAATAGTTCTGTGGCCAATCCATTTGTGGGTGCTCCATTCCTGGTGCCATCCCCACCGAAGCTAAGAGCCCAGAGCCCGTCGATGGACAACGGAGTACCATCAGCATTCAGCAACCTACCTTCACGCTTGCCGCTCACTAGATTGAACGCCTGAATTGTGCCGTCGCCGAAATTGCCAATCAGCAGGCGGTGGCTGAACGTGCCAAAGTCGCTAGGGGCGAGGGCTATACCCCACGGCGCATTCAGAAAGGATCCGTGCTCCAGGCGAAGGAGAAGGCTTCCATCCAAGTCAAAAACGTCGACGTAGCCAAGTCCGGCGCCATGGTCCTCATCCTCTGAACCTGGCTTGCGACGGGCGAAGGTCACAACAATATTGCCGCCAACATTTTGGATTCCGAAGGGCACGTAGTTCGCCGGAAGGCTAGAATCCTGAAAGGCGCCCGCGATCACGACGGGCTCGAAGTTGCCATCGTACATCTCCACTTTTCCGGTTGCGAAATTGCTGGTATACAGCCGTTTGATGTCATTTTTTCTTGCGATCGCTAGTCCTTTGTAGATCGCTCCTGCTTGGGAGTTATCCACCTTTACGACGGCATTGGTTGGGTCGACCCCTGGATTCCAACCCGAAATGGTGCCGTTCTCTGTCGCAAAGAGAAAGACCGCCGGTTTCCCTGACTTTAGTCTGAAGGCAGGCGTGAAGTTGAAGACGGTGCCGGTGGGAGCCGACGGCGGCGCTCCGTTCATTGGCGGCGGGATCGTCACTACGAGTGGAACAATCGCCCCCGTGCCGTCATAGAGAGTCGAAAGTCCGGTTCCATTGTCAGAGACCCACCAGGGAGAGCCTGAGCTGCGTGCGACTCCCCACGCATTCACAAGGTTGGGATCGATGGTAGCAGTAGATGAAACCGACTTGGAGTCGGCGACGAGATCGATCTGCTGGTAGTGTTGGGCGAAAGCTGCGCCACTAAGAATGAGCGCAACCGAAGCGATCACTGGGCCAAAATACCTGACGCACGAACGGCCGAGAGAGTTGGGCATGGTTTATCCTCCTCCACGCTAGTAGCAATCGGAAGGTAGCGCTGTTTGATGGCTGATTTGTCACCATGTTGTAAAGTCTGGTCATCAAAATATTTACTTTGTAAGGCAGCCCGTGAGGAATGCCGTCAGTCACAGACTCCATATCCCGAATTCAGAATGAGAAGGTGAGTGGCAACAGGCGGCTGACCGCTAGCGTCCGTTGCAGGAATGAGGATGGCGGATTTATGTGCAAAGAGAAAGGAGTGCGATGCTACTGGAGGCCACGAATGCGGAGTCACCAGCCTGAATCTGAGAGTGGTTCTCTCAGCGCAGTTTTGTTACTTCTCCAGTGTCCAAGGAGTAATAGGCTTCAATGAGGGTTAACTTACCTTCATCAAGGGCCTTTTTGATTATTTTGCTTTTCGAGGGTAGATCTTGCGCAACCCGATGTATGTGGTCGTGAACAGCAAGATCAAGCGTTTCAGGTCTCTTCGGATCCATCATCGTGCATGAAGGAAGGATGGGACTCTCAACGGCATCGAGGTTGACCGAACCCGGCTTTTCTCCGGAACAGGCTGCCGTAACGGCACCGCAGCGCTGATGGCCCATCACCACGATGACACTGGAGTCGAGGTGCTCGACTGCATATTCGAGACTGCCGATCGATAAAGGATCATCGTCCTCGCCCGCTGAGCGCACCACGAATAGCTCGCCTAATCCGGAGTCAAAGACCAACTCCGGAGGGACACGGCTGTCGGAGCAACTGAGTACGGCGACTCGCGGATGTTGCGTTTCGGTCAGTATTTTCCGCTGCGCCGGGATGTCGCGGGAGGCGCTCTTGCCGGCGATAAAACGCTGATTACCGGCCATCAGGTCATTCCAGATCTGATCGGGTGAAACCGTCGATGAATGCTGCGCCACGGTCAAAGTAGCGGATAAGATTGAAAGTACCATGATCGCAACTTCACGCGGCTCGCGGAGCATAAGAATCGCCTCGTCAGTATCGCTCTTTGGAATCCTTTCTTTATCTAGTACAGGAACATCGACAAGCAAGTGGTAATAGTTACAGGTACTCGCTTTGCTCTTGCATTCGGTCGGCATGACAGATCTTATTGATCCGTCGTGATTTAAGAAACTACCGGTCTAGGAAGATGTCCCACATCTTGACGACGTTGTCCCCTTCATTCCCCTGCTTTGCGCTTCGTAATGTTGCTTGTTGGCGTTCTCTCGAGGCTCCGCGCCGGGCTGCACCAAGCGATCAGGATGTGATCCTGATCACAGACACCGTGCAATCCGCGAGACACGATCCGGATACCGCGAGCACAGTCGGGGTTCCTGCAATGTCGTGCAACAATGCAAATCGAAAAAATACGAAACCTTCAATAGCGAAGTCGCTATTCACTTTCCTGGACGTGGGGGTCTCGACAAACCTGTCGTTTTGGTCTTCCCAAAATTGACTGTTTGCCTTGACCGCGGTTTCTCGGAATTCACTGTTCCGGATCCAGAACTTGGCGCTCTTCTGACAGGCTCTCCAGTTCGGGATGCCATCGTACTGAGCAACGACACAAGTGCAGGGCGCCGAAGAGAACCGTCAAACCTCACGGAATCAGCGAGTTGTTAAACTCAGCTGTCGGTCGACGGCGGCCCTTAGCTCTGACAGGTACAAGGCCCAGCACGCTGCTAGTGGCCCAGCGCGCGGACTGGGAGGGCACGCTCGACTTCATCCGACGATAGCGAGTGGTTCCAGTCCTTGTGCAAGGAAATTCAGCGGCCGAGGTCTTTTTCTTCTTCGTTCTCGTGATCGAGATAGCAGACGAGGTGGGCTCGTCTCCCATCTGGCAAGCCCTTGCAGGGCCGTTGTTCTGCGGTGATCGGCTGACCGCAATAGACGCACAATATCCTGCTGTTGAGTCTCCTCCCGCACCGAAGGACTCCTTTCTTGCTTGGTGGATACGTTACACCCGGGAGGGCTGTAGCGTCAGTGTTTTGTTTGGGCGGCAGAGCGGGCACTCTGTTGCACTCAAACTCGTTTTTTTCCAGGGTTCCGACTCTGGTCACCGGCCTACTGCCGAGGGACAAATTATCCGGCAATCCATTTTGCGCAAGGGAGTCACCTTGAAGCGAACATGGGCTTTTCGGGTTGTTCGTCAATCAGGCAGTGATTGCAATGGGTTGTCGGAGAATGGTGCCGAGGATGTGGTCTGCGGAAGAGCTATCCTGAAAATGCCTACCGCAATCAGGAAAAGCCCCGTAATAGCTCCCCAAGGCCAAGGGCCTTTAGGTGGAAGATCGAGATGTCGGTCGGGAATCCACCCGGTTGAGCCAACAAGAACAAGAGGCAAGGCCAAGATCCTGGCGATCGTTGCGCCAGAACGCGACCAGAAATCGCGAAAGCAAATGGCCCAATACTGTTTCACTCGCGTGATTCTGAATGGCAATCTGAATGGAGGTAAAGTTACGTGAGTTCAGGCTCCTTAGTGGTGACAATCTGTGGCGAGACGGGACGACTTTGAATGATTCACGGAAGAGGTTGAGCAACGCTCTGCCAGCACTTTGCCGCGCACGGTAAACGTTATCCAGCGGTTTCAGATTTCGCTTGACACAGCTGGCGCCGGGTGTAACGTTTACGGCACGTTTCTTGCGTCGTCAACGTCCCAGACCGTCAAATCAAAACAAGCCTAAGACTGGTAAACGTTGAAACTTTCACACTGTGGGGAACTGGGGGGAATTATGTCACGACGAGGGACGTTGGCACGGCTGCGTGACGAACTGAATACCCTGGCCACTTTCGATCGACTCCATGATCTTGCGACCGTTCATGATGCTTCTGAAACTCGAGCCTATGAGCTGCGCCAGATCAGGCGTTCGCAGGTCACTGCTGAAGTCGAGATGCTGAGAACATCCAGACATAACAGGGTAATGAACCATATTCGGGTGAGTAGCGGATTCATACTGCTGTGCGCGGCCGGCTATGTTTCCCTGCACTATCTGTTCAAGTGAGGCCCTTTTGGTGTCGGCCGTCGACATACGTGTCTTCTATCGTGTCTAGCGGCAGGGTTCAGGGCGGAAGCGTCCTCCCCTTGCCCTTTCACGTTCCACTACGGGGGAACCTTGCCCTCAGCCTTCGACCCACCTTGCATCAACTCCACGATCATGGCAAACAGTCGGTTCCGGGTCTCCACTCTCACTCCGGCGCGAGTGATATACCGCATGACGATGTCGACACCGGCTCCCGCCGGTCTGAGGTTGACCGATGGCATGGCGCTGAACTGTGGAGAGCCCTCCTCGCGCGTCACCCGCTTCCATTCCCCTTCCGCCATTTTGGCGTCCGCTTCGGTGATCTTGACCGTCGCTTCGTAAATTCCCTTGAGAAGGGGATGGATATTGGTGCCCGGAGGAACGTTCACTTTAATCTCATCCCACATCCACTGTCCCGCAGTGGAGAAGTTGAAATACTTGCCGCGTATGGCATAGCCGTTCAGAAAGGAAACTCTTCTACCTGTCGGATGCCCATGTGCGGTCCAGTTGCCTGTCTCCAGCAGCCAGGTGCGAAAGAGTCCGAGCTGCACCACCTCGCCGCCCACGCCATCGATCTCTACCCAGTCCCGAACCCTGACTCCGTTGGGCCCCATCAAGACAAACCAACCACAGAATGCCAGGATGAAATCCTGGAAGACCACCGTCAGTCCAGCAGTCACCAAGCCCAATATCGTTGGCATCTGCCGCGGTACGCCGAAAATGATCAGCAGAATGAGTAACAGCCCGAGCAGTTGCGTTCCCAGATTGAGGACTGTTTTCAGCGTCTGCCTTTGGCGGGAATCGTGCACGATCTTCTGCAATGCCACCTGCAGACCCCAGCCCGCCAAGATCACAAGAATGCAGACCGCCGCCAACATTGCGACAGACTGCAGGATCAGGTGAATTACGATCTTTTGTTGCAGCTCGACTTGCTCTCCCCAGCGTCCGTATAGATCCGCAAGCTGCTGCTGCGCCCCGAGGCGATCATGGAGGATGCTAAGAATGTTTTGCTGAGAACCAAGCCGTTGCAGCCGCTCGATTCGTTCCAAAGGTGATTCTCCCGGAGCTTTGGCTTGGAGTGCAGCAGCATCGCCCCTCATCCGTTGTTCATCACCAGAAAGCGCGGCCACGTCGTCCTTGGCCAACTGTTGCGCCTGCGCAATCAGCTGCTTCCTCTTGCGCAGGGAGTGCCATGTTGAGAGCTGCTGGCCGAATGTCGTGTATTGTTCGGCTGAGACGACAGCGGTCTCCCCATCGTCTTTCGACGCGTTTTCCCTGTAGCGCTGCATGGCGGCTTGACGCGTCGCGAGTTCCTGCTGCAGCTTGACTCTCTGATCTCCGCTTTCTCGGGCAAGGTCTTCGATCGAATCGGCCAGCTCGGCTTGGTCGAGACTGAGCTGTGCCTTTGCAATTTCCAGGTCGCTGGTGGTCGAAACAATGCCTGCTGCTGGCTTCTTACCCACGTCTGCACTCAGTGATGCGATCCGAACCTCATCGTTCTTGATAGTCTCCTGAAGCTCGTTGACTCTCTGCTGCAAGGCCAAAGCCTTACCGGTTAGAGTCGGTTTTGCCATGGCGGCCTGCCGCAGGGACTGCGAGAATGCCTGGTCGACTTCGTGATCCGCAAGCCGCTCCGCCTCCCTGGCCAGCTTCCTCTCCTCGGCTGACTGCGCCAGAGCCGCCAGAGTCGCTGCTGTCTGCCAGGGCCGCTGGTCCACAATTCCGAGCCGCACATAGGTTCCCGTCCAGTTCCCCTTCCGGGCTTGCAAGAAGGGGAGATACGCCATCACTCCCCGAGTCAGAAACGCACCCACTAAGGTGACGGCCAACAGGAGCAACATGCTCAGCACTATCACCCTGCGAGACCTATTCATACGTACACCTTCTCCTGAGAGATCTTTAGTTTGACTCTATCGCAAACCGGGACCAAACGGCGGTTGGTGGGCTGCCGAAGAAATAGGATGCAGGGCCTGCAAGACACAACACTCGGACTTCCTGGTTTGTGCACAGTCGGACAAACCTTGCGGCGAGGGCGGTCAGGGGCGAGACCGTCAAAGCTGCCACTGCACGGTTCTCATCGTCGACGAGTGCAAAAAAAATCGAGAACTGAGGTATTGCACTAGGGTTCGATCATGGGGATCGACGATGCGAGTTGGAGATCAATCATCAGCTGAACGCGCCGATCCAACTGGTAGAAGAGCGCTGTACTCTTAGGCGACAAAACCTTGCCGAAGAGAGGAATATATTTCTTCCTTAGCTCAGCAACCGATTCATCGACACTAACCCACTGGTTGACAGCGCTTTTGGCCTCTGTATCGGATAGAGCTCCCTGGGTGTCGATGTACTGTTTGATCAGCGCGTACTTTGTGCCGTTGAGCTTTACCAAGTCCGAAACGTATTGCTCGTAGACTGGCCAAAATTTTTCAGCCTCGGACTCGGAAAGCTTCATGTTGGCGGCAATGATCTGTTTTCTCTGGGTACGAATGTCTTTGCGCAACATCTGGATATCTTCGTCGGAAACGGAAGGGGAATTGTCGGCCACGGGCCTGGTCGTTATCTGAGGGCTGGCATCTTGAGCTGCCACCCTTCGTGCAAGCACACAGAACGAAATCAGGAATAAGGAAACAAAACACACGTTGCGTCTAATCATGACGCTCCTTTCGCTAGAACATTTTTGGGAGACTAGCAGTGCGAGACCGACAGGCACCACTAGGAGAACTACTAGAGCGTTGAGCCATCGGGACACATTGATGCCTAGGGCTTATCCGCAGCACCGATAGCGAAGAGTGATGTGTCCGTTGAGCAGGTTTGCCGTCATAGGTGATACGCCGGCACTACCCCACGGATCGAATCTGATAGTAAAGACAGGTGACAGTTCGCTTGTCCCCCTTCAGAATCGCCCCGGTAAGAGGAAGAATACAGCCTTGCTCTTTAGCGGCCTGACCGTCACATTTATCAAGCAGTTCTGCTTTGGCATTTGGCTTACGCTTCCTTTGACAGTCTGTCTGGCTGTGGGAATCACCCTATTGGGGCAGGCCGTTGGAAGGCAGGAGGGATGGTCACGCTTTGACAGTTTCTACTGGTCGTTCGTCACAGCAACTACAGTCGGCTATGGGGACATCAAGCCGGCTAAACCGAAATCGCGAGTCCTTTCCATCATAATTGCCTTTCTGGGGCTCACACTATCGGGCATCATTATTGCCGTTGCGGTACAGGCTGCCACCGCGGCTTTGAACACCCATCGTTGATGCGAATTATTCTGCCGAAAAACAGCCGCGTGACGGTTGCCACTCCGCACGCGACGTTTGCACCAGTGCAATCACAAACGTCTGCCGACATTTTGTCGTGGTTTCTCTTTGTCCGAGATGCCTATGAAGCTTTGCCGGTCGAAGCATAGGCCCGATAAGCTCCCGGAATTCCAGCGTCCAGCCATGCCATAAGGAGTTTGTATCCGACCGATAGGATGATTGCGCCCACGAAAAGGCCGATAAGATTCATCGTGATAAACCCACCAAGAACCCCTAGAAAAATAACCGCCAGGGGAACCTTGCTGCCGCGTCCCAGCAATATCGGTTTCAAGACGTTGTCCATGAGGCCCACCACGATGCACCATATCAAGAACATCACCGCATGGCTCGTAGACTGAGTCGCGAACGCGTAAAGCAATGCCGGAACCAGCACTACCACGCCAATCTGCAGAACCGCACCCACCAGGAAAATAACTGCCCACAAGCCCGCTCCTGGCAGCCCAACGATCCAAAAACCCAGACTGGCAAAAATGGTTTGAATCACGGCTACGCCCAATACTCCATTCGTGACGCTTCGGATCGTGCTGGTTATGAGTTGCTCGAACTCAGGGCCCTGCTCATCGAAAATGCGACCGAACAGTTTGTCGGCGAACCGTATCCTCTCTTTGCTGGTCGCCAGCAGAAATCCAGCGAGCAGGACAGCAATCACGAACTTGACCAGCAGGCCGCCTATACCGACAGACGCGGATACTAGCGCGGGAATGCGCTCCCGAATCTGCGGAGCAACTCGGCTCACCGCCTCAGATATGTCGACCGAGGCTAAACTCCAAAACTCCTTCAGTTTCTTGCCGACAAGTGGCACTCTGTCGAGATTCGCCGGTGGGGGCGGAATCTTCAGTTGCCCCGCCTTCAATTGGCTGGTTATGTTACTGAGTCCATCGGCTAGTGTCCCCGCGAGTAGTAGCGTGGGCAGGAGTATCAGAACCAGAAGCAGAACCGTGCAAAGCACAGCAGCCCACATTTCGCGCCCGCGGAGAACATTTGTGAGCGTCTGATAACCAGGGTAGATTCCGACGGCTATGATGATTCCCGCGATGAGCAGGTCAAGGAATGGACGCAAGAGCAGAAAACAACTGACGGCGATAATCAAGAGAAGACTCATCCGAATAAATACTTCTCGCGCGCGAGCGATGTAGGTTTTATCTTCGATGGAAAATTCAGTCATCATCCGGTGCCTGCCCTTCCGCGCTCCGACGGTTGCGCAACCCAACCTCTCCTCGTACGACTCCCTTACCAGTCTGTAACTTGACTATCCATGCTGGAACTGGGAGAAGTGCCAGTGCTCCGCTCAAGCCAAATGTGGATACGGGCCGATGTTCGCGGACGGGGACTGTGCGGCGTAGCAGTTAGAGGCCGTAACTGTTAAAAGTCAAAATCTCCGTCTATGCGAAAAAGACGACCGACGGAGTTATAGAAGGTGCCGTACTGAGGCGATGCGTCATTTTGTTGAACATCTCTCGGGTTAGCGTGGTTGAGAACATTGAGGATGCTCAATCCGGCCCGGAACTGGATGCGGTGCCCACGGAATTTGAAGTCAACTGGGTACTGGAACTTCACGTCTAAATCCAAAAAGGTGGGGAAGCGCCCCGCTTCATTACGCTTGCCGACATAATTCCAATTTTCATCGAGCTTCGAAAAAGGAAACCCTGTGTGGACGTCGAGCGTGGGGACAAAATCAACTTTGTAAGGCAGTCCGAACACTCCCCAGAAGAGGCCGCGATTCGGAGCGTCCGATGAGAGTATCCCGTACTGATTCGGCCGGATGAGAGGGTATGGGAAATTTCCAAAAAACTGGTTGTAGTCGTTCAAGTCGCCACGCGCTTGCGAACGCAGAAAACTCGAAAACAAAGTGTTACGTTCAGCGAAGCGCCATCGCAGCATCCACAAGAACTCCCGATAGGAAGACCGGCCAGAATTCAGCAATTGTAGTTCGCCGGTGGAGCTGACTTGCACGGGATTGGCGTAAAACTCGCGGAAACCACTCCTACTCTCATATCCGAAACGGAAAAGCAGTCCGCGCCCCAGGTCCCGATCAAACTGGACGGTCCAGCCTAAACTGTACGGAACCTGCAACCGACCATCCACAGTTGCGATCTCGTGCGTGAAGGTCAGCGGGCCGCCCAAGATGGTGGAGCCGTCACCCGCGAAGGACGTGACGGTTTGCGCCGGGAGCGTGGGAAACAGTGCGACGTTGAAAGGAATCTTGTCGTAGAAAATGCCAAAGCCGCCGCGAATCACAGTGCGTTTGTCATGCGTGGGGGCGAAGACGAAGCCAATCCGCGGCGCAACATTCCATGATCCCGGCGCTAGGCTGTCGCGATCGATGCGGAGCCCCAGATCCAGGCTTAGCGTCGAACTGATCTGCCAGTTGTCCTGCGCAAAGATTGCAGTTTCATTACCGGACATGACATATGCCGGGCCCACGTCATAAACGATCCGGGACGTCTGAGACTTGTCTTCTCGCAAGATGTTCACTGGTAAATCGCTCACCGTGCCGCGGTAGCTGGAGTTGGTGTAGGCATAGCCGACAGTGAAGAGGTGCTGCCCTCCGAACTCCAGAGGATGCAGGTGGAGTGATTGTGCCCACTGATATAGGCGCGTCCTGCGTCGCTGCTGCTCGAAGAAGGTTCCGGAATTCTGTTCCGGATAAAGGACCATTTCTCCGGGGCCGGGATCCGCAGGGAAAACGTGAATATCGAGCCTCTTCGCGGAGAAAAGCGATTGCACGAATCCGCCATTCCCCAGGATCCAGCGCTCCGTGGCCGATACGAAGAAAGTTCTCTGGCGCTGGTCTGCGGTCACGGGCTGCGGATTGAACGTATCAATATTGGCGAAATTCGTATTGCGCGGATCGGTCGTCAATACCGTCGTGAGTTGATGATGGGGGGCGGGCATCCAGTCCAGTTGCGTGTAGGTGGTCACGCTTTCCACCACGCGAACATTATTCGGGTCAGGCAGCGATGGCGTCCGGACGGTGTCGTATCCGACAGCCAGCGATTGGAACAGGTACAACTTGCTGCGCTTCAGAGGACCGGCAAACGTGAGGTGGGGTGATGCACTCTCGACGCCGTGGGTGTGGTAATTGATCCACCGAAACCGGGGAATGGGATCCTCAAATAGAATCTTCCACTCGTCCGTGCCGCCGCGTGTGGTCACCTCGACAACCCCACTGGAAAATTGCCCGTACTCGGATGAGAAGGGATTCGATAGCACGCGCACGGACTGCACCGCAATGGACGGAATCCTCAACGCTGTTTGGCCTGTGAATGGATCGGCCACGCTTGCGGCATTCACGAGCGTGCTCGACTGGTTGGCACGGCCGCCCTTGATATGAATCTCTCCGTCGGCTCCCCGCACGACTCCCGGCAAGAGCGGCAAAGCATCCTGAAAGTCCTGGCTCAACCGCACGAGTGACCTCAACTCGTTCGCCTCCAGCGTCGGACTCCCACCGTTGCTTGAAGTCGTGTCTACGCCGGCGGGTTCGGCAGAAACATTTGTCTTTTCTTCACGTTTCGCAAGGGTTAGTTGAAAGTCCACCTTGCTTTCGGCGCCTTGCAGCGTGATGGACTTCGTGATTGGTTCAAATCCGCTCAGCGTAACGCGCACCTCGTATGAACCGGTAAGCACACCGGCAAACTGATAAACACCGAGTTCATTGGATACGGTGACAACTTCCCGGCCATTGTTCGAATTCCGCAACGCGACGCGCGCATTGGGCCAAACCGTCTGCCCACCGTCATTGGCCACTGTGAATATAATCCCGCTGAGCTTGCCCGTCTTGGCCGCTAGCGAGGTAGTAAGAGTGCTGATGATGACGGCAAGAAACAGCAGACTGGGAAGACGCCTGCGTTCCGGAACGCACCGGTGGGGACTGTGAGGGTGCATCGACAACCCCGGGATGCATGCATTATCGCACGCTGACTGCAGATAGCAGATGGGGTGCTGCGATCGTCAGTTGTCACAATGAGGCGCGAGCGCTTAAACCCTTGCCGGGTGCACTTTGTGACGCTGACGATTGAGATCGAAGCCAACCCGGGTTCAGTGCCCAGGCAAACGCGACCACGAGTCACATTCGATTTTCTTGACAGTACTCGTATCGGGCATTTAGAACCGTCGTCACGATCAGTAAAACTCACCCTGATTCGCCATGCGGAGGCCCCTATGTGGCTTCGACACGTAGTGCCAGTCATTCTGGTTGCAGCGATTCTTGTCTTCATCCTCTCTCTTTCTGCTGCTGCCCAAGTTGATCGGGGAGCCATTGTCGGTACGGTCACCGACCAAGCCGGTGCCCGCATCGCGGGCGCGGAAGTCATCGTCACAAACGTGGAGACGAATCAGCCTACAAGAGTCACGACGAACGAAGAAGGAGCTTTCGCGGCGAACCTGTTGCGGATTGGAACGTATTCGGTTAGCGCGGAAAAGAAGGGGTTCCAGAAGATCATCCAGCAGAACGTTGACGTCGGCGTGAGTCAATCCGTGAAAGTGGACTTGATCCTGAAGATTGGGTCGGCGAACGAAACCGTGCAAGTGAGCGCGGCGCCGGCGCTGCTGCAGACCGAGCAGTCCTCGCTGGGGACGATCGAGACCGAACGACGCATTTCAGACCTGCCTCTCAATGGGAGGAATTTCATCCAGCTCGCATATCTCGGGCCTGGAGCAAATGGCGGGCAGACGGGAACGAACGTCAGCGGGGGCGTGTTCGAGAATGAGCGAGCGAACGAAGCTATCTCGGTGAACGGTCTCCGGGTGTCGAACAACAACTTCCTTCTCAACGGCGTAGATAACAACGAGTTCGGCCTGGGAGGCGTGGTGGTGCTTCCTCCGCCGGATGCGATTCAGGAATTCAAGACCGAAGAGAACTCAATGAGCGCTGAGTTCGGACGCGGAGGCGCGGCGGTTAACGTTGTGCTCAAGTCCGGAACGAACCAGATTCATGGCGGAGCATACGAATTTATACGCAATGACAAACTGGATGCGGTGAACTATTTCAATGTCGGCCAGCAGCCATTCAAACGGAACCAGTTCGGTGCGTTTCTGGGCGGGCCGATTATCAAGAACAAGACATTCATCTTTGGCGACTATCAGGGATCGCGGCTTCGTAACAGCGCCCCCTATCTGTCAACGGTTCCTCTGGCCGCAGAGCGCAACGGCGATTTCACTGATCGCTTGACAGGGAGCACATTCTCCCCCTGTGCAACTCCGAGTCCGGGCGACACCTTCGATACCGGCACGATATTCGATCCGTTGTTGGCTTCAAACTATACGTGTGCGAGTGGAGAGACCATTCTGCTACGCCAGGCAATTCCGAATAACATCATTCCGCCTTGCGTTGGATCAACGGGAAAAAGCGCTGCAGGCGGCGCGTGCCTGGATCCGGTCGGTCTCAATATTGCCAATTACTATCCCCAGCCAACAGATCCGACGTCTGTGGCTGATAACTATCTCGCAAACCAAAACGTCATCAACGATCAGGACTCCTTCGACATTCGCGTGGATCATCGTTTCCGAGAGGCAGACCAGATTTTTGTCTCGTACAGCTTCGGGGATGTGCGCAGCCAGAATCCGGGCCCGCTCGGCGTGCCGTGGGGAGGTTCGGATTGCTGCCCCAGCGTCAGCGATTCCCGTGCGCAGCACCTCGGTCTTGGTTTCACTCACACCTTTTCCCCGTCGCTGCTGAATGACTTGCATGGCGGCTATTTCCGCTACGCTGTCAACGCGCTGCCGTTCAACTACGGCAAGGATCTGGCGACGCAACTCGGCATCCCGAATGCCAATCGTCCTGGATACCCCAACTCGAGCGGGCTCACGAACATTGATGTCGCGGGCGTGACATCATTGGGCGACTCCCAGTGGCTGCCGGAGCACGTCTTCGAGAATATCTATCAAATTGCAGACGCCATAACCTGGGTGCGCGGCAAACACGCACTGAAATTCGGCGTTGATTTCCGCCGACAGCAACGCAACTTTTTCCAGCTCTCCAGCCCGCGTGGGTGGTTTGTCTTTGGCGGCGCATACAGCGCAGACCCCACTACCACAGCGGGTGGCAATGGCCTGGCTGATCTGCTCTTTGGCTACTCCGTTTCAAATGAGCAGGATTTTCTCGGGGGACTCTATCCAACACGATATTGGGACTTGGCCGAGTTCGTACAGGATGACTACAAGATCACTCCGAACTTCACCCTCAATATTGGGTTGCGCTATGAGGTCGCATCGCCGGCGAACGGACGCGTCGGCAACTTCGATTTCAATAAAGCGGTGGTCGTTACCTCTTACGGACCTGGAGCCGTATCGCACGGGGGAGTGCAATTCGACAAAAGCGATTGGGCGCCTCGCATTGGATTTGCATGGTCTCTGCCGCACAACACTGTGGTGCACAGCGCGTTCGGAATTTTCTATTCCTCCGAGGGAAACATCTTCGACGATCTCGGACTCAATCCTCCGCAGTTGGCGTTCTGGGCCAACGCGTATCCGAGCGGCGTGGTTCCCAGCTCGCAGCAGCTTATCTCGAATGGATTTCCCGCGGCCGTTCCGGTGGGATCCGCGACCAGCATTCTTGGGCCTGTCAAGAGCACCGGGCCAAAGCGGATCATGCCGCGCATCATGGAGTGGAATCTGTCGCTTCAGCACCAGTTCGCGACCAACTGGATGGCGCAGATCGGGTATGTGGGTACTCGTGCTTATCACCTGTGGAACCATGAGGCTAGTGATCTAAATCAGGCCACCCAGCCGCTCGATACAAATTTTTGCGGTCCTGATTTGTCGAACTGCGATCAGCCGAATTATGGTCGGCCGTTTGCCAGCCAGCAGCCGAACATGACGCAGATTCTGCCATTGGATTATCCGCAGCTGGAAATGTTCTACAACGCATTCCAGGCGTCGTTGAACAAACGGTTTTCCAACGGATTCAATTTCCTCGCGGCGTATACTTTCGCCAAGAACCTCGGCAATGCGGATGGCAACGTTGGTGGCTTTATCCAGAACGCATTCCGAGCCGACCTCGAACATGGTCCGGTGACGCCCGACCTGCGCCATCGCTTCACCATCAGCTACCTCTATGAACTTCCAATCGGTCATGGGCGGAAGCTCGGCGGAGATATGAAAGGTGTGGCCGACGCGGTGCTGGGCGGATGGCAGATCGCCGGGATTACCAGTGCGCAGACAGGCGAGGCGATTACGGCTGTGATGTCCACCGACTTTAGCAACACCGGCAGCTTCAGCTACCGGCCAGATCAGGTTGCGAACCCCTATAGCTTTTCGTTCAACACCGCATCTCAAGGCATTGACTATCAGTGCTCGAATCCGGGACATCAGACTCTAGACTGCTGGTTCAACCAGGCGGCATTCGTCACTCCTGCCCTCGCGCCCGGGCAGCAATCCGCGCACGCCTACGGTGATTCAAGAGTCGGGAACCTGCGGGGCCCGCACCTGGTCGATTTCGACTTCGTTCTACAGAAGAATTTCAAGCTCTACGAGCAGCACCAACTTCAGTTCCGCGCGGAGTTCTTCAACCTCTTCAATCATCCGAATTTCGGATTGCCGGGCGGCTCGGGTCAGATTCCCGTGGATTTCCCGGGTGCGGCTGCGATCACCAGCACGGCGACGGATAACCGGCAGGTGGAATTCGCTCTGAAGTACACATTCTAAATATTCCACTCTTGATTCTTTGGAGCCGCCCGATTGAGGCCTGTTCCACGCTTCTTCCACGGTGCTCCGCCTGGAGGGTCCACGTCGAGGCCACGAGTCTGCTGATTCTGCTAAATAGCTTTCGTTCGGGGAGTTTTCGATTTGTCACTCGGTCTATTCACTCACGTCTTCAGCCGAAGAGCGATCAGTCGAGTTACAAGGTCAGGATGTAAAAGCCATGTCCGAGCATTAGGTGATCTAGGAGTCTCAGGGTTGTGATTCGATAGAGATATGCTAGCTTGTGCCATGTGCAACAGGGCCCAACGCTAGCACGGTGAGGCGAAAAACATGGCCAGAAATTCAAGTGCAAGCCCTTCTGTGCCGAATGCAGCTCCAATTTCGGAAAAGGGAAGGCGGCTTCCTGGCATCCTCATGGCGGTGGGAACAATTGCATTACTCGTCCTGGCCCTGACTGGTCCCACGTCAACGCAACAATGGGCCCAGAGCTACGATCCTCTCGGTCGTTGGTGGCTCTCAACAATTTGCGCCGCGCTCCCGGTACTTGTGCTCCTTGGAACGCTTGCTCTCTTCCGTATGCGAGCCCATTATTCAGCATCTCTGGGGCTAGTCACGGCGCTACTGGTTGCCAGCGGCTTATTTCACATGCCAATCAAAATGGCGAGCATTACAGCAATCTACGGAGCCTGTTATGGACTGTTCCCGATCGGCTGGATTGTACTCAACGTAATTTTTCTGTACAGAATGACCTGTGAGACAGGCCGGTTCAAGGTCCTGCAGGAGAGCATGAAGGGCATTACACAGGATACGCGACTGCAACTCCTGCTCATTGCCTTCTCGTTCGGCGGCTTTTTTGAGGGTGCATCTGGTTTCGGGACGCCGGTGGCTGTCACTGCCGCTTTGCTCATGGGCCTCGGGTTCCAGCCATTGCAGGCCTCCGGGTTGTCACTTATCGCTAACACTGCGCCAGTGGCGTACGGAGCTTTGGGTACCCCGATCGTCGCTTTGGCGGCTGTTACAGGCTATAGCGAAGTTGCGCTGAGCGCTCAGGTCGGCAGGATTCTGCCGTTCTTTTCCGTGTTAGTCCCGTTTTGGCTCGTATCTGCGTATGCAGGCGTCAAAGGAATGAAAGAAATTTGGCCGGCGATCGCGGTTGCGGGCGTTGCCTTTGCCATCCCGCAATATCTGGTGTCGAACTACCACGGTCCCTGGCTCACGGATATCATCGCGGCGCTGTGCTCGATGGCTTGCCTAGTCTTCTTCCTCAGGATCTGGCACCCAAAGCGGATTTGGGGACACGATCAACGCGAAGACGAGCAGCGCAGCGCTCGCGGCATTCACGGTTATGCTCGCGGCGAGGTTGCGCGGGCATGGTTACCGTGGCTGGTTCTCAGCATATTGGTCTTTTGTTGGGGAACATATGTCGGGAAGACGATCATGAACACTCCCGAAAAGGTGTTCTCGTTCATGAGCACATGGCGTATTCGTCCCAGCGCGGTCACTAACCCCCAGATTCCGATTGCTGGCCTCAACAAAATGGTGCAACGTGTTCCGCCGGTGGTCCCGAGGCCTACTGGCGAGACCGCCGTGTTCGGGCTGAATTGGATTTCGGCAACAGGTTCGGGAATTTTGATCGCAGCGATCAGTTCCGGTTTCATCATGGGGCTGTCACTGCGAAGGATGGTAGTCATGTGGTGGCAGACCGTCTGGCACCTCCGTTTCTCGTTGATGACGATCGCGGCCATGATGTCGCTTGGCATCGTGACCCGTTACTCAGGCTTGGACGCCACAATGGGCCTCGCCTTCGCACGCACGGGATCGTTCTATCCATTCTTTGGAACGCTGCTGGGCTGGCTGGGAGTGGCGCTCACCGGCTCGGACACGTCGTCCAATGTGCTTTTCGGCAGCCTGCAGAAAATTTCCGCACAACAGATCGGCATCTCTCCTGTGCTGATGGCGGCGGCGAATAGCGCGGGTGGGGTGATGGGAAAGATGATCGATGCCCAGAGCATTGTGGTGGCTAGCACGGCTACGGAATGGTACGGACACGAAGGCGATATATTGCGCTACGTCTTCTGGCACAGCATTGCTTTGGCATCCCTGGTCGGGATATTTGTTTGCCTGCAGGTGTACGTGACGCCATTCACACGCCTTGTGATGCGCTAGGGGAGCCGTGAAGTTGAACGCCATGTGTTGGGCGACGTGGCCGGTGAACCCGAGTCCGGCCCGAGAGTAAAACTCGGAGATCGCACAAGAAATGTGCCGATTCGATGTGACATGCAGAGCTATCCTCTGTGCGGTAGTGAAAATGAACTGAAGAACGTTACAGGTTTCTCGCCCCAAGTGATCACTAGGGCGATGCTGAGTGTTCAATTACCCCGCTACGTCCACCTTGCCTGTCCCCTCGTGCAGCGTGATGTAACGATCGATGGGGAGGCTGATGAAGCGTTCCAGACTGCCGCCGGGCTGAGGCCACTTGACTTCCAGCCAATCGATCTTCTTTCGCTTTCCAATTCCGAGAACGACTCGAGGATCGTGGGAAGAGAGATACCCACCTCCGCCTACCTTCATCCTGGTTCGTTTTAAGTCGCCGGCTTGATAGGTAAGGCGCGCACCCACGGCATCTGGGTTAGACTTCTTGCCCACCAGGCGCACTCCCAACCAGTGGTTTTCTGTTCCGATGTTGTTGCGAAGAAGAAGTGGCGCGCCATCGTTGACGGAAACCAGCACGTCGATGGCGCCATCGTTGTTAAAATCGCCCAGGGCCAGGCCACGGCCAGAAAAAGATTTCGAAAAAACCGGGCCGCTTTGACGGCTCACGTCGGTGAAGGTATTCCCCTTATTTTGGAACAGCAGAAGCGGTTCGCGATATTTGAACGCGTCATAAATTTCTTCGATGAGATCGTCAGGGGAGCCATTCGCGATGATGAGATCGAGCTCGCCGTCGTTATCATAGTCAAAGAACTTCAGCCCCCATCCGCTCATGGAGCGGGTTACCTTGGCAATGCCTGACGATGCGGCCACATCGGTGAAACTTTCGTCGTGTTTGTTTTCGTAGAGCGAGTACACCTCGGCGTTCAGGTCGGAAAGGAACAGATCCATCCAGCCGTCCTGGTTAAAGTCCTCTGAGTCGGCACCCATGCCGGAACGCGTTCGACCGTCGGCATTGTACGCGACATCTGCCTGAATCCCGATCTCTTCGAAACGTCCGCCTCCTCGGTTTGCGAACAGAAAATTACCGACTGTGTCGTTGGCCACGAACAGATCCATCCAGCCATCATTGTTGATATCGGTCGCAACAGCTTGCCAGGCCTTTCCGAGAGAGCCGGCAATGCCAGACTCTCTGCTGACGTCGGTAAAGGTTCCATCTCCGTTGTTATGAAACAACCAACTAGGCCTCGACGCGGACAGGCGCGGATCACAATAATGACGCTTCCCATCACCTGTGCCACAGGGTAGCGCCTTGGCTTTGTCGAACTCTGCAAACTGTCCTACATATAAGTCGAGTCTCCCGTCGTTGTCGTAATCGAACCATACGGCGCTCGAAGCCCAACCCGGGGCGGCGACACCAGCCTTCTCTGTTACATCAGTGAACGTGCCGTTCCCGTTGTTGTGGTAGAGAATGCTGCGGCCAACCTGAGTGACGTAGAGATCCTGGAAGCCGTCACCGTCGTAGTCGCCGACTGTGACACCCATGCCATAACCATTCCCCGATACCCCTGCTTTCTCCGTCACATCGGTGAAGGTCCCATCGCGATTATTTCGATAAAGCGCATTCCGCAGTGGCGATGAGGGAGTGAAGAAATCCGTCTTACCACTGTTGACCAGGTAGATGTCCATCCAGCCGTCGTTGTCGTAGTCGAAAAAGGCGCATCCGGCGCCAGTAGTCTCGGGGAAATACTTCTGGGAAGATTTCCCTGCAGTATGGACCCACTTGATCCCACTTGCCGAGGGAGGGACTTCTTCAAAGGCAAAAACCGGATTGGGCAGGGCGGCGCTGAATCGGGAAAACTCGCTCAGCACCGCACTCCCCAATACTCCTTTGAGAAAGAGGCGGCGCGAAGACGAGAAAATCGGTTTCGGAGACATGCAACCAAGAGTTTTTATCACACTTGCAAACCGAAACAGAAACAACGACCTGACGCGAATGCGTGGCTTAGAGGGTATGATGCAACCATCATTCGACAAGTGCTCAGTTTTGGACGAGCCTTCTCCCAGTGCTACCATTTGGTCTCGGGCGCATCCCTGATGCTCAATGGCCGAAATGTTCTCAGCCGTTTTCTTCTTGCGATTTCCATTGTGCTGCTCGCATGGCCCAACTTCGTATTGGGACGAGATTTGCCGCAAGATTTCGATGAACTCTCGCGGCAGGCAAACGCTGCGCGACTGGAAGGTAATACGGGCGAAGCTATCCGCTGTTATGAAAGAGCACTCAAAATCCGCCCCGAATGGCCGGAGGGCTGGTGGTATCTGGGCACTCTCTATGCCGACGCAAGCCGTTTTGCCGAAGCGATCGCCGTTTTCAGGAAGCTAACTGAGGCGAACCCGAAGCTGGGGCCAGCATGGGCTTCGCTGGGGTTGTCTGAATTCGAGCTCAAGGACTATCAGAACTCCCTCATCCATCTGCGGCAAGCACAAGAACTCGGTTTCGTAGAAGTCCCTGACGTGGAAAAACCAGCGACTTATCATCTGGCCTTACTGCTCAATTTGAATAGCGAATTTGAGGATGCCTTCGGCCTGCTGGCGTTCGAGTTTGGAAAAGAAGCCTTGGCGCATCAGACGAGGGTGGCGCTTGCAATGTCGCTGCTTCGAATCCCGCTGTTGCCCGACCAACTGGATCCCGGCAAGGATGCGTTGATCGCCGACGCTGGAGAGACAGCGGAGCTGCTAGTCACCGGAACCTTTGAACAGGCATTTCAACACTTTCGACAGATGCTGAAGGACTATCCAGAGATCCCTTTTCTTCATTACGCGTATGGGGCGGAGTTGGACTTCCGTTCCCGCTACGACGAAGCCGAGGCACAATTGCGCGAAGAAATGCGGATCACACCAGGCAGCGCGCTGCCGTACATGCGCCTGGCTGCCATCGCTCTGAAGACGCATCGGCCGTCAGATGCATTACCCTTGGCGGAAGGCGCCGTGGAACTTGCGCCTCAGTCAGCGATGGCTCGCAAGATTCTGGCCAAGAGTCTGGCAGAACTTGGCAAAACGGAATCAGCTGCGCTGGAACGTGCGACGGCCGAGAAACTCGAACCTGAAAAGCCCAACGTGGATCCTGAAGTCGCAGGTATGTATGGGAACCGCCCCACACCGATCGAAAGGTTCAGATCCAAAACCGCGGTTGCAATTCCAACGGGAGAGTTTGAAGAGCTGCGGCACAAGGCGGAAGCGGCTGGTCAGGCAGGACGGGCCGAAGAAGCAATTGCTTACTATCGAGGCGCTCTGAGCCTTCGGGCGCAATGGGATGAAGGATGGTCCCAGTTGGGAACGCTCTTGTACATTTCTGGGCGCCATGCAGATGCTATTTCTGCGCTAAAGAATGCCTTACGGATCACCCCTCAACGGGCGGAAGCCTGGGTTTTTCTCGGCCTGTGTGAGTTCGAAACGAAGGAATACAAGAATGCCTACCTCCATCTGGAGCATGGCCGCGAATTGGGATTTCACGGAACTCCAGAAGCACAACGAATCGCCAGTCTCCGATTGGCCGAGTTGAGAACCTGGAGTGGTGATTTTGACGGCGCTAAAGATCTGTTGATTCCAGAAGTCGACCGAAATCTGCTGACACCGGGCACGAAGACAGTTCTGGGGTTGATACTGCTGCGCATCCCGCGGTTGGCAAATCAGGTGGAGCCTTTCCGCGAAGCGCTGGTGCGCGCCGCCGGGGAAACCGCTGCACTGTTGTACGCGGAACGGTATAACGAAGCGTTTCAGGCGTTCCAGCAGATGTTGAAGGACTTTCCTAACACGCCCTTTCTCCATTATGCATACGGCTCAGCCTTGGAAAGTCTCTCCCAACATGACGAAGCCGAAGCTCAGCTAAGAGAGGAAATCAAGCTCGCCCCGGACAATGCGCTGCCCTACATGAGGATGGCAGACATCCTTCTGAAAACGCGACGTTCTGAGGATGCAGTGTCCAATGCTAAACGCGCGGTACAACTCGATCCTGAGGCGGCTGGCGGCCACGAATTGCTGGGGCGCTCGTTGCTGGAAGTCGGAAAAACCGAAGCGGCTATTAAGGAACTGGAGATTGCGAGTAGGCTGGCACCGAACTACCCCGAGGTGCACTTCAACTTGGCGCGGGCTTACACCAAGGCTCGCATGCCGGCGGAAGCGGAGCGTGAGCGGGCCATCTTTACGCGCTTGAATGCAGCGGAGGAAATGGAAAAGAGTGCCAGCGGCAACAGCCAGACATTCATCACTCCGTACGACCGGAGGAGTACGTCGGCGTCGGAAGGAAAGATAGTGCCGTCAACTGCTCCGCGGTGAGCGACAAGTTTGTCAACTCGACATGAGTTTGACGCCTTCCTAAAAACCTACAGCCGGATTGCAATGCGTTCTAGCGAAAGCGGCGAATGAATAGCGTGTGAGATTCGGAGCGATAGAAGCCTACCGCATAAATGGTGGCTTTGCCGCTCGTCGAGTAGATGACTTGGCGAATCCGCAAGACCGGAGCGCCGCGCGGGACGCCTAGTAACTCGGAAACCTTGGCTTCAGCCCCGGTAGCATCAACTTCCTCGTCCGCGTACGCCAATTCCACACCATAGTCGTGACTTAGAGTCGAAAACAAAGAAGTCCTTCCCAATTGCGCATTCAACAAACCGGAGAACTCTGTGGCAGAAAGGTAGCAGGTCTCGAGAGCGAGCGGATCAGTGCTGGTTTCTCGCAGGCGCTCAATTTTGACCATCCTGCTGGCAGGTGCCAGCCGAAGGCGCGCGGCGATTTCCGGTTCGTGTTCGATGATTTTAATGGCCAACACACGGGATCGCGGGTTCAGCCCACGGCTGGACATCTGCTCGGTGTAGCTCATCAGCTTGTTGAAATGGATCTTGGGAGAAGCGACAAAGGTACCCGCGCCACGCCGGCGTTCGACGACGCCATCGCGTTCCAGAGAGACGAGAGCGTGACGCGCAGTCATCAAGCTGACACCGTGTGTTCTGGCCAGTTCCCGTTCGGAGGCTACGGGGTCGCCCGGTTTCAGTTCCGAGGACTCAATACGCCTGCGAACAGCGTTCTGAATTTTCTTGTAAACCGGCGTCCCGTTGCCGTGAATTCGCGTCATCAAATCAGTTCTCCGGACCGCACCTAGCCCCGAGTAGTCATTGGTTGTGTGCGAGATTCGCGGCCATAGTTCTAGATGCTATATAGCGCAAATAGTGCTCGATGTAAAGCCTCAAGAGCGAGGCTCGTCATCTTGCCGATGAATCCAGGAATCGATTTCGCAATAGTCAGGGCACTTTCGATGATTAGAATCACGCGTATTTGTGATTAGAATCACACTATGTTTGGCAACCATCAGATCAAACAGTGATTTCCTAAATCGGGCGAAGAAAATCCATTTTCTTCTTGACGATGAACTCCGGCCTGCTATATAGCATAATAAGATTGTGTTAGATCGCTAACACATCACCTCACGGGCAGCGCTGGAAAGCAGCGTGTGCCGGTGAGTTCTGAGAAAGCAAGTGGAGACGTTTTGAGGATCTCGCTCGTCCCACAGTACGAATGGATAAGACAGTTGGTTTTCTACGCAGAGCATTCATATGAAAGTGCGCTTTACCTCACCGCACGAGCGCACACCCTGGCCCAGCTCAACAAATCGGTCACAGCCGTCGCAGCTGAGCGGTTTTGGCCTCTTTTTGGAGTGAAGGAAAATGAAACAGCGCAGCATTCCGTTGTTACTTAGCGTATTCATAGTTCTATTTCTGCTCGCCCCGGTTTACGGACAAAAAATCACCGGCACGATCAGCGGCAGTGTAACGGATCCATCCGGCGCCGTGCTGGCGGGCGCCACAGTCACAATCACCAATACCGAAACCGGTCTCGTACGGACGGCAGCAACCGACAGTACGGGAGCATACAACGCCCCCGACTTGCCGCCAGGTACGTATCGCGTGGTGGTCAGGCAGGCGAATTTCAAAGAATCCATTACCGAAAAAGTGGAACTGCACGTGTCCAGCGAGGTCGTAGTCAATGCCCAATTGCAGCTGGGCAATACCTCTGAGGTGGTCACGGTAGAAGCTAACCCGATTCAGGTGCAGACTGACAATGCCTCTCTCGGGGAAGTGATCGAGGGCCAACAGGTTGTCAACCTTCCCCTTAACTCGCGTAACTTTGTCGCGCTGACTCAATTGGCGCCCGGAGTTTCTCCGGCGAACCAGTTCGATGCGGTCGGCAAGGGCCTGAGGGGCGGCGTCGATTTTGCCGTCAATGGAAACTCCATCAAGGACAATCTGTTTCTGGTTGATGGGGTCAACAACAACGACATCGGTTCAAACCGAACCATCCTGATTTATCCATCGCTTGATTCAATCGCAGAATTCAAAATGGTGCGCAATTCCTACGGCCCCGAATATGGTCAAGCAGGCGGGGCAGTCGTCAGCATCATCACCAAGGGCGGCACGAACCAATGGCATGGTGGCGCATTCTACAGCGGCCGTAACGATTCGCTCAATGCCTACGATTTCTTTTCCGCTCAGAATGCAGTGGCAGACCGGCAAGCTAACAAGTTCAATCCGGTCACCAACAGCATTTACAGCAGTCCTAACCAGGACAAGCCGATTCTTCGTCACAATGACTGGGGCTACCACATTGGAGGCCCCGTTAAGAAAGACAAGCTGTTCTTCTTCTGGAACCAGGAGTGGAACCGCGAGATTCGCGGCGTCTTCCGTCAGGGCTGCGTCCCGAACGAGGCAGAACGTGGCGGGGATTTCAGCGGTGGAGTGACCTGCGGAGATTTCGTCAGCAGTCTTACCGCGCCTGGTGGCCCGATCGGCATTCCGAATTCGGTCTCGACGGCTCCGGGTTCCAACAAGATTGCCAGCCCCATGAAGGCTATGACCGACTTGATGGGATTCTTCCCGCTTCCCAACCAAGCCTGCGACCTGACTCCAATTGGAGCGACCGCCGCCGCTGGAAATAGCGCGAGCTGCAACAATTGGAAAGCCAACCTCAGCTCCGCCGTGTTCTGGCGCGAGGAGAATGCACGTGGTGACTATTACTTGACCAAGAACCACTTGGTTATGTTCAAGTACACGCAAGACAGCTGGTCGAACCCAGCTCCGAACCTCGGCTACTGGGGCGACACCGCTTTTCCGCAGTTGGAAAGCAACTGGGCGCAGCCATCGAAGTCTCTCGTGGGAAAGCTGACCTCAACCATCGGCTCCCACCTGATAAACGACGCTGCATTCGCATACTCGAACAACCGCATCATCATCACTCCAGGCGGCAATACCCCGTCGCTGGCGGCTACACTCACCGCCGACTTCCCAACATTGTTTCCTGCAGACTTGAAGGCACACGACGCGGGTGTGCCCAACGTCAACCTCGGAGCTAATGGCGGTACGCCGGGGATGATCGCTCCCTGGAACAACGGCGAAAACCTCTACAGCGGGAGGGACGATCTCTCCTGGATTCACGGCGCACACACCATCAAGGCCGGCGTATTCCTGGGCTTCAATCAGAAGTTCGAGGACAACGGCGGCGGAAGCTCGGAGCGCTTGCAAGCCAATCCGACGGACGCCAATCTCGCCAGCGGAGTTGCTACTGGATTCCAGTTGGCCAATGGTTTCGTTCCTGGCAACGTCTACAACGGCCTGGGCGAGGTCTCGACCGACGTCCACAACAATGTTCACTGGCGCGACTACGAGTTCTACGTCGGAGACTCGTGGAAAGTGAATCGCAAACTCACCTTTGACTTCGGACTTCGTTATTCAATTCTGACCACGCCCTATCAGGCGGACGGCTTGATGACCAACTTCCAGCCGGGACTGTACAACGCCGCACTTCCCGCAAGCGATGCCTGCAACGGATTGTGGGTCGTTCCCGGCCACACTCCCTGTACCGCCGCCAATAGCACCTTCGGAACCAGTTTCAGTGCCGGTGTTGCCGGACCGAACAAGTACCTGAAGGACCAAAACTATCACCAGTTTGCGCCTCGTTTGGGCATTGCCTACGACCTTTTCGGCAACGGTAAGACCGCCATCCGGGCAGGCTTCGGGCAGTTCTACCAAAGAGACCGGACCGCCATTTACACCTTAACCAGCAACGCCCCCTTCGCTCTCACCGCCAGCGGTTACTCGCGAACCCTGGATGGCCCATCGCTCACAGCGAGTCAGTTCGCCACGGCCGCAACCTCGCCCGACGGCGGATTCGACAGGTCGAACCGGACTCCCTACACCTACCAGTGGAATTTCGCGGTGGAGCAGAGCCTCGCCAAGCAGAGCAGCCTGCAACTCGCCTATGTCGGGAACCGGTCTAAGCACCAACTCACCACCTCCGACATCAACGAGGTGCCCACGAGCAGTTGGACAACTTGTGCTTTCATGTCCAACTGCAACAGCCTGCGTCCGTACTCGAACTTCGGCTTCCTGCCGTGGTGGGCTCACTATGGTGATGCTCACTACAACGCACTGCAGGCTTTGCTGAAAGCGAAGGTTAACAGAGCACTGCTCAATTTTGCCTATACCTACTCACACTCCATTGGCAATGTGCCGCAGGACGAGTCGAACGGCACGCCCAACTTCCAGACGCTGACCACAGCGACAAACCCCAGCTTGGACAAAGGCAACACTCAAATCAACCGGCCGCATATTTTCATCACCAATGTGGTCGTACCTTTGCCGGAACTTAAGGGCTCGAGTGCGCTCCTGAGGGCGGTGGCGGGGGGTTGGCAGGTTGCTACCATCCTCACTGCTCAGTCGGGACCATCTACTACCATCTTTACGCCGGGACTTGGCGAGAATAAAGGCAACCTCGTCGATCCCACCGATCCCCTCGCTGGGCAACTCAACTCTCTGTACGGCACCGGCAATGCCGGTCCGGCGTGGGCTCCTGGTTCCAACCGGCGGCCTGACATCGTTGCAGGGAAGAGCTGCAACAGTGGGTCGCACTCTAATTATGTCTACAATCCGGCGGCCTTTAGCGTCGTTGGACACACCATCGGAGACATAGGCAATGAACCGACTGGTTATTGCCATGGCCCCGGATATGTCAATGACGACTTCTCACTAAACAAAGTATGGAAGGCGACTGAAAAGGTAGCCATCGAATTCCGATTGGATGCCTTTAACTTTTTCAACCATCCGAACTTCACCGCCGGCACGCAGGGCGGAGCCGGCAACCCGATTGGCAGTGTGAACTGCGGACCAGCAGATGCGGCTGGCAAGTATCAGCCCTGCAGCTCCACCAACAATGTTATTAGCACTCAGACGGCAGGTAGCGACTTGCACGCTACCTCAATCATCAACCGCGCACGCGAATTCCAGTACGGCCTGAAGATAACCTTCTAGCCGCGCTCGTTTTCTCAGAATAGACCGGCAGGACTTGACCGAAACAGGTCCTGCCGGTAGCGTTTTTATGAGTGCGACCTTTATTCCGTGTTGCTAAATAGTGTCTCCGCTGATCGTGCGCTCTCCCGACCTCGCGCACGAAACCCTATCCTGATCTTCTGCACAGTACTCGTCCCCCTGACCCCGGCTTTGCTGTCGGCGAAACCGGTCGGGCAGCAGTCCGCCAAGGTATCTCCATGGAAGATCGAGCTGAGAGAACGTCAGCAGAAGCTGGATGCGGCCAAGCAGTCGGGCGATCCCGTGGTGATTGGCGATGCCAGCCGGGAGGTGATCGCGTCAGCATTGCATCAGATTGGCCGCCTTAAATTGATCGAGGGAGCCAGGCCAGAGGCGACTGAAATTTATCGTCGGTCGCTCGACTTCGAGGACTCTCCCGATATACGCATCGAACTCTCGGCGGCCTACCGGGCCCCCGACTCCACGCCCGGGCAGCGCCAGTCAGCAAAAGCGCAAGAGAAGGAACTGAGTAAGATACTGGCGAGCGCGCTCAACGATCTTGGAGCAACCGAAGCAAGGCAGCAGAAGTTCGATCTCGCGCTGGCACACTTTCACGAAGCGGAACGCTGGCGAGCAGATACGCCCGGATTGATGCGCAACATCGGAATGGCAGCTGTAAGAATTGCCGATTATCCCGAAGCAGTTCGTGCGTTACGTTTGGTGCTTGTAGCTGAGCCACATGATCAAGTTGTCCGGTCTTTACTTGGCACCTCGCTGTTTTCGACTCAGAATTTTGCGGAAGCGGTTCAGGTATTTGCGCCGTTGGGCGATTCGGCATTACGAGAACCAGAATTAGCCTACGCTTGGGTGGTCTCACTGGTGAGAACTGCGCAATTCCCCCAGGCCACTGCGCTGTTGGACAAAGTGGAAAAGCAGCCGCTGCCGGCGGAGACACTCGTCCTGGTTGCGCAAGCGTGGTCGCAAATGGGCAACTACCCGCGTGCGGTAGAGAGCTGCCACAAGGCTCTGCAATTGGACCCGAAGCTGGCTCAGGCCCATTTCACCGCAGGAATGGCACAGATTCTCGCGGGCCGTCCTGCTGAGGCGGTCTCCGAGTTCAGCTCGGAACTGGAATTGGATCCCGACAACAACGACGCGCAGTATCATCTGGCATTCGCGTTGTTACAACTGTCGCGCAGCGACGAGGCGATACCGCTGCTGCGCGGTGTTCTCACACGTGACCCCAATCATGCGCAAGCTAACTACGAGCTTGGCAGGGAACTTCTCAATGAGGGGAGGAAAGAGGAGTCGATAAGATATTTGGAAACAGCAGCACGACTGAGTCCACAACTCGACGCCGTCCATTACCAGCTACAATCCGCCTACCGTGCCCTAGGCAGAAGAGACGACGCTGATCGAGAGTTAAAGCTCTACCGCGAGATGAAGGCTAAGAATCGCAACCTCAACAGGGCTCCTATGTGAGAACGGCAAGAGAATAGAAAGGCACAAGCTAAAATCGGATCGGACAAATTGACAATTTCAATCTACAAGCGCTGTCTGGTGTTTCTCTTCGCCCTGCAAGCGTTCCTACAAGTCTGGGCCCAGGGTGGGCATGATGTAGCGCCCCCGCCGCCGCCCGGAGCCAAGAGTGTGGTGTGCAAGGGGCGCCCGGTGCCGGAACTGAAGGATGTTACCCAGAAGGCAGGCATTCATTTTCAGCACGTTTCCTCGCCCGAGAAGAAATATATTGTGGAGTCGATGAGCGGCGGCGTTCTTCTGATTGACTACGATCGTGATGGCTGGCCTGACATTTATTTCACAAACGCGCCGACAGTTGAGATGGTGAAGAAGAAGGAGCGGGCGCGCGGTGCGCTCTACCACAATAACCACGACGGCACATTCACTGATGTTACCGATAAAGCCGGTATTGCCACTCCCTGTGCTTTTGCCAACGGCGGCGCAGTGGGTGACTACAACAATGACGGCTGGCCCGATCTCTACATTACGTGCTGGGGTGGAAACGTCCTCTACCGCAATAACGGCGATGGCACATTTACCGATGTTACGGCGAAGGCGGGCGTCGCCGACGGCCGCAATTCGATGGGCGCTGCGTTTGGCGATTACGACAACGACGGTTTTGTCGATCTGATGGTGACCAACTACGTCAGTTTCGATCTTGGCAAACTTCCCGGCTTCGGTGGTATCCCCACCTGTAAGTATCGCGGCGCAGATGTACAGTGTGGTCCCCGCGGCCTGCCCGGCGATGGCGACGCGCTCTTTCATAACAACAGCGATGGAACCTTTACGGATGTGTCTAAGAGCGCGGGTGTTGCCGATCCTGACGGCTATTACGGACTGGGTGTGACGTGGGTCGACTTCAACAACACCGGCAGACAGGATATTTTCGTCAACAACGACGCCACTCCGAACTATCTCTACAAGAACGAAGGCAATGGTAAGTTCACCGAAATCGGCTTGGAGTCGGGAACAGCCGTCAGCCTGGATGGCGCCGAGCAAGCCTGCATGGGCCTCGCCATCGGCGATTACTTGCACAACGGTTACCCGTCGATATTCATTACCAACTTTGCCGACGAGTACGACACTCTGTACCGCAACAACGGCAACTGGAATTTCGATGATGTGTCGTACAAGTCAGGAGAAGCGCTTCCTTCCGTGCCCTATGTGAAATGGGGAAACGCCTTCATTGATATTGATAACGACGGGTGGCTTGATTTGTTCTCTGTCACTGGACATGTGTATCCTCAAGCCGCGAGTTTGCCTGCCACGGCCGGCTATCCCGAGCCGAAACTGCTGCAACTGAATCAGAAAGACGGAACCTTCTGCGACGCCGCCGCCCAAGCTGGACCTGCGCTGACAGAGCGCCGAGTCTCACGAGGTGTAGCAGCAGGAGATCTATTCAATGATGGGCAGATAGATATCGTCGTTGAGGATCTCGATGGCAAGCCCATGATTCTGCGCAATCCTGGCATTCCTGGAAACCACTGGGTGAGTTTTGAGTTAGCCGGCACAAAGAGCAATCGGCTGGCAATCGGAGCACGGCTCAAAATCGTGGCGGGCGGCATGACTCAGACGGAACAGATTCACAGCGGAGGCAGCTACCTTTCACAGCATGATCTGCGAGCGCACTTCGGGCTGGGGACGTCCGCCAAGATCGAGTCAGTCGAGATCCAATGGCCGTCCGGAGCAGTCGATGTTCTTAAGGAGCTGGTAGCGGATCAGTTCTATTCGGTTCTCGAAGGAAAGGGCATTGTAACGCCGGACGGTATTCGTCCGAAGCCTGGGTCGCGCTAAGTCTATGCGGTCGATCTTTCGTGGTCGGCAAGCACGTCCGCCATTGAAAAGCGGCTGCAACGTGTATCCAGCTGTGCCCACCTAGGGCGCGTTGGATGTGCCCACAGGTCGAATCAGAAGCGCAAATCTCGGAAAGAGAAAAGCGCCAGACGCATCATCGATGACATTCACCTGAGCAGTGTAAAACCCGGGTGACAGTGAACTGAGGGGCAGGTCCAATTGGAAGGCGCCTGCCTTGCGGTCACGGGCATTCAACTCCGTTACTTCGACGAGCGAGCTTTCGAGTACTTTGGCTTTGCCGTGGAAGAAGGCCACGCTCGTCAGCAAGTGGATTTCTGAACTGGCAGATCCAGTTTGTGACGCTTGGGACGGATTCGTGTGGCCGGGGTCATAGACCTCGTAGTAGAGTTTCAGATGCTGCGACGCGGAGAATACGTGGGTGACATTAGGAATGATTTCTTCGCCGCCGCGAATCAGCGGATTCGGAGCCCCGCCCTTCTTCGCGGTTTGTATTTGATTGGCCAGCACAATCGAACTCATCTTCAGCGGCTGCGCCTTCAGGTCGGGGACGACCACAGGGGTTTCAAACGAACCCATACGTCCAGTTTGGTTCTCACGCACGACAAACTTGAGGTGGTACCTCCCAGGAGGCAGGTTCAGGCCGGTGTTGTATTGGACATTCTTCTTGCGGACCTGTGACGAGGTATCGACCTCGAGTTTGACCGTATCGCGAATGCGTGTCATTGGGTGTTGTTCGCTGTCGAGTACGAGACCAATGAGATCGAGATTCGCTTTGTCCCGATCGCTATTGCGCGTGAATGGAATTTCCGATCCGGGCACCACGAGAGAAACGGCAATGTAGTACTTTCGGGTCTCCATGCGAAAGTACGCTGTGCTCAGATACAGTGGGAGATCTGTGGCCGGCATTTCGGAGGCAAGTTGCTCCTGAAGTTGGAGTTCTTTGTCCTCTTTCGTCGAGTGCTGGTAATCGGCGGGCGCGTAGTAGCCGCGGCGGAAGTCGATCTTCACAGCGGGCATGTTTACCTTGACGGTGATTCGCCGGTAACGACCGTCTCTGGCAGGATTGCTACTGCGATATCCGAGCAGATAATAAGTCGACATATCCTGCTGGACACCTTTGAAAACTTGGCTGAAATCGTTGGAATCGAGGAACGCTCTTCCGCCGGTATCACTGGCCAGCGTGACCAGGGTTTCCTGTGTGGTGAAGTTCGAGTTCAGCGCGTTGATCATCGATTGACCGGAGTACCCGGAGGTCCCCCGCAGGCTTGCGTTCTGCGCTTCACCGCCGGCGACGATCGCCTGCAAACCGCGAAGGTCCATGCTATAGATCGCCAGATTGGAACGAACGGCCGAATTGATCGCAGCCCGAAGCTCGGATTGATTCTCAATTCCGGTACGGTCCATACCACTCGAGAAGTAGATCAACGACTTCTTCTGCTGCAGGTGCGAAAGCTTCTCCGCGACGGAGCGCAAAGCTTCCAGCCGTCGATCGGTGTTGAAGATGTTGTATTCAGTGTCATCCACAGTGAACGGTTGACCTGTATCCGGGGTACCTTCGGTCGTACCGGTTGAACCCTCTTCGAAGCCCTGCCCACTGGCAGCGCTGAAGGCCTGCAACTGCCTCTTCAGCGACTCATGGTCGGAAGTGAAATCCTGGTTGACCAGCAGCGAACTTCCGAGAGAAACGATCGACACCAGATCCGCGGGAGCCATCTGAGTATCGACGTAGTGCCCGGCGGCGGTGACGGCGCGATCGATCTCGTCCGGTTGCATCGCGGAGAGATCAAAAAAAAGAACGATAAGCCTACGATCCTTGAATTGATCCGCAATGTTCGAAGAACCAGCAGACGCGAGAGACGGGTTTAATTGGGGAGCCGCGGCTAGGGGTTGTGCCTGAGCAACATCCTGGTTTGCCACTGCATCGATATTCTCGATATCGAAAGACACAACTTTCTGTTGCTTGTTATCTTCCAGAATGGTGAAGTCGTCCGGCTTCAAGTTGGGTATGATATTTCCGCTCTTGTCCCGGACCGTGACGTTGACGAGTACCAAGTCGGATTGCACGCGGAATTTGTAGGCTTCCTGCTGCGGAATCAGAGGCGGGCACAGGAGGGTGACCTCCAGCAAGACTGCCAGAGTCCGGCGCGCGAATGTGCTCCGTCCGGAAGTCATCCTGTCCTCCTCAAAAACGAAACCGCGCGGTAATAGTAATTTGCCGCATTGCAGCCACGGTCGTGACACGTCCGAAGGTCGGCGAGTTCACGTTTGTGTCAATCGACGAGTAATTCGGAATGTTAAAGACATTAGTTGCCTGCGCACGAAACTCCAGTACACGTGATTCCTTCAGCGGAATGATCTTAGTGAACGCCATGTCAAATACCTTGCTGCCAGGACCGACAATACTGTTCCTGCGGGCATCGCCGTACTGTCCGACCGGTGGTGCTACAAAGGCTGCGGTGTTGAACCACATGCCAATCGATGGATTCGCGATGCTGACAGGCTGTCCAGCGACCAAGTCGGGTCGGAGAGAGCCGTTCGAGCCACGATTGACATCGGCGAAATCCCCAAGCAGGCGAGGGGTAAAGGGCAATCCCGAAGCAATCGTCCAGTCGCCACTCCACTGCCAGTCCCCGAAGATTGCACGCAGAGGTGTGTTGCTGGTAAGCCAGCGCTTGTCGTGTCCGAAGGGCAACTCCCACAGATAGTCTGCAGTGAAACGATGTGTCTGATTGAAGCTGGAAAGTCCGCGCTCCGCAGTGAGGTCAAAGGCGTTCTGCGCTACGTTTGAGGCCCCGGTCGCCGCCACGGAGCTGCTGCCGCTGGGGCGGGTGCCCCCTCCGCCAAGTCCCGCATTACCCGGTGCTGAAGTGGCGCCTGCGCCGATCGAAGATGCGTTGTCGAGCGACTTGGAAAACGTATAGATGCCGCCGATGGAGAATCCCTTCGCCAGCCGCTTGCGCAGGCGGACCGAGCCGGCATTCGCTTCGGAGTCAGCCACGTAATTCTCGAAGGTAAACGCCTGCACATTCGGAATACGGATTGCGGTCGAGGTGCGGTTGGGAGCTTCCAGTACATCGAGATCGGTACCCTTCGTTCCGGTGTAGTCAACATTAAGAATCAGGGTCGGCCGAATCTGCTGCTGGATGTCAAGGTTTCGGATTTGCACATAGCCGAGTCGATAGTCTGGATTTACCGCGTAATTGTTAGTGATGCCGTTGGCAGTGGCTGCCGGGAAACCGTCCGCTAGACTGAGGCTTCCAGCAGTTGATTGGATGTTAGTCGCGGTTGTTGAGAATGGCGGCTGGAATGCCAACTGCTGCGCGATTCCCTGGTAGGCGCCTGTGTTGTAGTTGATACCATATCCAGCCCGAACCACGGTTTTCGAAAACGGCTTCCAGGCGACACCGAGGCGGGGCGCAAAGTTGTTGCGGTCAGGGTGCAGCAGACTAGTGGGGAGCACACCGCTGTATGGTCCGGGTTGTCCGGGTACAATGACCGCCACTGCTGGCGTGCCCAATGCCGGGTCCAACACGGCAGGCGAAAGATCAAGGTTCGCAATCCGATTATTCTCTTCTGTCAACGGCGAAACATATTCGTAACGGATACCCAGGTTGAGAGTCAGGTTTCCACGGATCTTCCATTCATCCTGAAGATAGAGATCCCAGGAGTTGCCGTGGAAATGAAAATTCTCGTCTCCGTATTGCACGGAAGTTTGCTGAGGCAATCCGTCCACAGACTGTCCGCTTAATTGGCCTTCATAGAGAAAGTCCGCAAAATCGTATCCGGTGTTGATTCCGGTAAAAATGAATGATCCGCGTGCGTTGCTGCTGGTTTCGGTGTTGAGCTGGATGCGCCGGAAATCGCCGCCCCAACGCCAACTGTGCTTGCCGCGCGTCCACACTACGCTGTCGGACAAGGTGAAGGTCTGATTGCGCAGAAGCTGCGGATTGACGTCCTGCAGGCCGGCGAAATTCGTAAAGGAAAGGTTGGGCAGTCCCCAATCGAATGGATTGGAAGAAACGCCGCTGATCCCCAAGGTTGTGGCGATATTGTCGTTGAACGCGTAAAGATTCTGTGTGTGGGTGCGGCTGCGGTTGAAGTCGAAACGCAAACTGTTCGTCAACTTGCCGATGCTGCGGGTGTAGCCGACCGGCACATCAAAACTGCGAACGTTTGTGCTGCCTCCCACGCTGGGGAATGGATTTGTCAGGTTGGCAGACGAGCCGTGGTAATGAAAACCTAAGCTCAGATTATTTCGCGGACCTCCGCGTCCACCCCGACGTCCGCCCGCAGGCATAGCTCCCAGGGTGTGGTTCACGCGGACGTTCAGGTCATCACTGCTGTTGTTCGCGGAGGTCACGAAATGAAAGTTCTGAAAGTCGCCCGGAAGATTTGGCTCGGGAATGTATGGCAGCAAGCCCGCAGCGATCGGGTTGATCTCTGGTAGCATATTGCCGGGAAAAGGACTGTGGGTGGCCGGATCGATAATTTCCACAGTCTGCCCCTTGGATGGTCCCGTGGTATAGGTCGTCTGTGAGAAGTTTCCTTGGCGCTCCAGCAGTGTTGGAACGGTAGAAAACTGGTCAAAGGGATTATCTCCGCGCCTCCCATTGTAATTAACAAAGAAAAACGTCCTCGTTCCGCCGTGATAAGTCTTGGGGATATTTAGTGGTCCGCCTACCGATCCGCCGAAGCTGTTCTGCAAGTATGCCGGCTTGATCACAGGTTCGCCAGTCAACGAATAGGGAGCAGCATTCAGAGCTCCGTCACCCACGCCGTAATAAATTGATCCATGGGGATGATTGAGGTCAAAGCCGCGCCGACCGACGATCGTCATCGGACGTCCCGGACCACCACCGCTAAAACCACCCGGGCCCCCGAATCCACCCCCTCCGAAGCCTCCGCCTTGCTGGCGCGCATCATTGATCCGCTGTTGCAGCTCGTCGCCACTCATCGCACTGAACGAATTTGACGTGCTGCCCGAGACAGCAATCGACTCGGTCGGACTGTTTGGATCAATTCCTGGAACAGGCATACCCGAAGGAACAACATCGTTGCTGGGTGCCCCCGTCGTATCCTGTCCATTCATGCTCTGCAGGATCGAAAGATTCTGAAATCCGCGCTGACCTGTCGCCGGACTTGCCGGTCTTCTGAGTGGCTGTGTCGTTTCTTTTGCGTGCGATAGAAGAATCAACCCGAAATTCGCTTGCACCATCGAGTGGGCAGAACCCACCACAACTTGCTGAGAACTGTTGGCAAACGCGACCATCTGAACCCGCACTGTGTAAGCACCATAGTTAGCGATCGCTGCCGAATAGGTTCCGTCCACGTCCGTCCAGGTTGATATCTTCGTGGACGACGATTCCATCGAAATGGACACCTCCGCCCCCGGAATCGGGACGTTGCCGGAGGTCACGGTTCCGTGAATGGTTCCTACAGCAGCCGCAGGTGCTAGTTTTTGCTCCTCGGAAGGACGGCCAGCCGAAGCTTGGGGCGCAGATGCCTGGTCTTGTGAGCGCGCCAGACGGATCGAAAACAACACAGACAAGCCGACAACAAAGACACGAAATAGCGGCTTGCCCGTCATGGCCATCTCTCATCTGTCTCCGCAGAGAGTACCTATTCTGTGATGCGATCATAGGCGGATCCCCGTGAGAGGGTTTGTAAATTTTTGTCTTTTCACAGCGTGGCAGCTATCGGATTTTTAGCGAGACACTTCTTCGGACGCATCCATCGCAGGGCTGCCGAGTTTCCGGCAATTTCCAGCTCCGCAAATGCCGCCTAAGGCAGAATTGAGTAAAAGTTCGTAAAAGGGGGCCAATTTCGCAACTCGAGGCAGCATAATCCGGTTCATAGGAAGGAAGAGATCTAGAGTTCCGTGAAAGGAGATTTCATGTTCAAACTCCGCTTGCTAGCATTTACGCTGTCTTGCATCGTCAGCATGCTGTCTACCTTCGCCATTGCGCAGGACAATGGTGGTAATGGGCCGCAGTCGGCTCCGTCGGGCGCTCCGCCCGAGCATTGGCGAGGGCATGGTCAGCCCGACCCCGCAAAGCGGACGGAAATGCTGACGAAACAACTCAGCTTGACGTCGGATCAACAAGCGAAAGTGCTCGACCTTCTAAAATCACAGCAGTCCCAGATGGAGAAGCTGCGTTCAGATTCTTCGCTTTCGCAAGATGACCGGCGGGACAAGATGATGGACATCCACAAGTCCACCACTGACCAGATCCATGCTCTCTTGAATCCCGATCAGCAGAAAAAGTGGGACGAGATGCAAAGCAAGCGCGGGCAGTGGGAGGGACATCAGCACGATGGACAGAAGGCAGGTCCGCCCTCAGATTCATCGGATCAAAAATAGAAACCCTGGAAGCAACTCGAACGTGCGACCCGTTGCACTGCGACTGCTCCGTAGCGCAGACTGAGCACGGACGAGAGCGCTGTTTGGTGAGGATCGTTGAAGGATTGCAGATGAACTCCGTGAAGTCTGTCGAGATGCATTCTGCCCGCATGGCTGCCTGGTGTATCGCAGTGTTGTTCATCGGGCAGATGCTCTGGGCACAAGAGACCAAGGAAACGGTCAGAGTGGGCGAAGTTGACCGAAGTTTCATGGTCCGGTTGCCCAATGAGTACGACTCGCAGCGCCATTATCCGGTGGTAATCCTGCTGCACGGCATGAACCAGGATGCCGACGACATGGAACGTCTTACTCAGTTTGATCGGCTCGCAGACAAGGACAGCATTATTGCGGTCTATCCCTTGGCCCTGCATGGAGGGTGGAACATTGGGGTTCAGCCGCAAGAGCAGCCATCAATCGGTATGGAGCCGGGAAGACATCGCCATTATGGCGGTGGCGGATATCCGGGAGGCAAATATCCAGGAGGAGGCCATCCGGGTGCCGGCCAGCAGCCGCCATCAAGTCGTCAACCGGAAGAAGAGAGAAGGCCTGCTCCAGCCGATGACATGGGTTTCTTTAATCATATGCTGGATGACCTTGGCGCAAAGTTTTCGGTGGATGCGTCAAGAATTTATGTGGCAGGTCTCTCCGAAGGCGGTCTCATGAGTCTGCGTTTGGGGTGTGCTCTGAGCGATCGAATTGCAGCGGTGGCTGTGGTCGGGGCGGCCATGCCCAAGACGATGATCTGTCTGCCTTCACGCCCCGTCGCAATTCTGATCGTGGATGGTACATCGGACCCCATCGTCCCTTATAACGGAGGTACCGAACACAACTTGAACCTGCCGGTGATCTCCGCCGAGGAAAGCGCCAAAGCCTGGGCCAGGATAGATCGATGCAATGAGAAGCCAGAAAAGGATAAGATTTCGGCTAAAGAAAAAAGTGGGATGGAAACCAAGGTCGATACTTACAACAGCTGTCAGCGAGCGGTCCGGGTCGTACTCTACAGCTTAAAAGGAGGGGGAAACACCTGGCCCGGGGACGAGCAGTTCGAAGTGGAAAAGATGGTCGGCAAGACCAGCCAGGATCTAAGCGCTAACGAGACGATCTGGAGTTTCCTGGTTAAGCAAAGACTCCCGGGACAGCACGAGGAAGCGAGGTAGCATTTCGTTTTCACCTGTAGTTTGGCGCTGCGCAGCTCCCGAAGTTCTTCCTCGGACATCGCGTCTCCGCTGAAACCGAAGTCGCCGGTCTTGACCTGCCTGAGATCAGTCCTTCGATATTCAGAATTCGGGTTCGCGAAAGGAAGGACATCTTCGCCACCTATCCATGGGAGTTCGCGTTCGCGTAATTCAGTCATGATGACACTCCCAATATGCGTCGGTCTGTCCTGTCTTGAGCTTCATTTCGCGGGGCCGACCACGCGGTGACAATCGAAATGATGTATTGTTCACCCACCGAGATCACTACCCCCACCACAAGGCCGCTAATTTTACCGAATCCGACAGTCTTGAAGTGACGCTGATCAAGCACTGCGACCTCACCGTCAGTGGCAATCGTTTATCCGAAAAGCGCACATACTCGAATCGAATTCGACGGCACAACCGTTGATCATATACACTTCTTGGGCCCTTGGGCCCGGCTCGCTCTGGGGAGACAAAGTGAATTGCACTGCAATGCAAAGCCGTCTGGATTGTGGAGTGGGTATGAAACTGCGAATTCCTGTGCTTATCGGTCGAACCACATTTTCTGCCCAATGGATTTATGGCTTGCTATGCGTCTGTCTGCTGGGGTCATTCTCAGCGGCCCAGGTCTCGGCGAGCTTGTCGGGCGTGATCACAGACCCTTCTGGAGCGGCGGTAGTGGGAGCAGCCGTAACTGCAAAGAGCCTCGACACTGGAGCCTCTCGTACCGCCCCAACAGATCAGAGCGGCCGTTACAGATTTTTCTTGTTGCCCGTGGGGCTGTACGAAGTACGGGGTACAAAGGAGGGATTTGCAGTAGGTGTTCGATCTGGCATCAGCCTCGCAGTCGGCCAAGACGCGAGCGTCGACCTCAGTCTGCAAGTGGGGCAGGTAACTGAACAGGTCAAGGTAAGCGTAGACGCCCCTGTCGTGAGTCTAACAACCCAGGATATCTCAGGCTTCGTCGGAGAAAGAGAAGTCAAAGATCTGCCTCTGAACGGTCGCAGCTATGACTTGCTGCTGCCCTTGAATCCTGGAATCGTCAACTTTACCTCAGAAAAGACCGGCGGAATTGGCGTTTCCAATTCGACCACGGGGAATAACTTTGCAGTCTCGGGAAATCGTCCACAACAAAACCTATTTCTTTTGAACGGAGTGGAATTCACTGGCGCCGCCGAGAACAATATGCAGCCCGGAGGCACCAGCCAAGAATTGCTGGGTGTCGAGGCGGTGCGAGAATTCAATGTTCTGCGCGATTCTTACGGAGCCGAATACGGCAAGCGGCCAGGGGGGCAAGTAACGATTGTCACCCAGTCGGGAACCAATGAACTCCACGGCACTGTTTATGAATTCTTACGAAACAATGCGCTAGATGCTCCGAATTACTTTGATCAGGGCTCGGCACCGCCCTTTCAACGAAATCAGTTCGGCGCGGCGCTTGGTGGCCCTGTCCGGAGTGGCAAGACCTTTGTTTTTGGCAACTATGAGGGGTTGCGCCAGAACCTCCGCCAGACATCGGCAGCTTTCGTTCCCGACGCCGCCTCACGCGCCGCGGCTGTGACCAGCGTTCAGCCCCTACTCAATCTCTGGCCAGTGGCCCCGGCAAGCGCACCGGATTTCAATGGTATCGCGCAGGTCTTCAGCAGCCCGCTCCAAACAATCCGAGACGATTTTGGCACTGTTCGGTTTGATCACACCGTTTCTTCGCGAGACTCTCTTTCGGTGGTTTACACCATCGATGACGGCGAGGATTTCACGGAAACCGTGTTAGATCCTTACAGCTCAGACAAACTCACACTGCGTGAACAGGTATTCAGTATCGATGCAACGCATTCCTTTTCCCCATCCACTATCAATGTGGCGCGAGCAGGATATTCGCGTGCTGGATATTTCTTTACCGGTCTTCCCACCCCCGGAACGCCAGCGGCGTCCGTCTCTGGTTTCTTGTTAGGCCATCAGGTCGGCGCTGTTGTTGTGGGCGGGAGTGCCGCATCGAATCCGCAAGCTGCGATTGGACTCGCAGGCAGCAACAACGGGAGCAATCTCACAATTGCGCGCAATCTGTACACTTTTGAAGATCGCATCGCAATGACTCGCGGACGCCATCAAATCACGTTCGGAGCGTGGTTCCAACCCTTTCAGTCCAATGAAACTATCGCTCTCAGTCAGTATGGCCAGGCAACATTCTCGAGTCTAGCGAACTTTCTTCAGGGAAACATATCAAGTTTCCTGTGGGATCCCGCGCCAACACAAATGAACTGGCGATCGCTGTTCGGGGCTTGGTATGGGGAAGATGTGATTCGCGTTTTGCCGCGCCTAACCCTTTCTCTGGGCTTTCGCGATGAATTCACCACCGGTTGGAACGAAGCGCATGGCAGGGCTGCCAACTACACTTTCAATGATGGAGTGATCTCTAACACTCCGCATGTCGGAAGTTCGTTGTTTACAGTCAACCAAGCCAAGTTCCTCCCGCAACCTCGAATCGCTTTAGCTTGGAGTCCGTTAACCGAGAAGACGGTCATTCGTGCCGGGTTTGGAATGTATAACGAGCTTCAGGACGCACTCGGGTACCGTACTGACCAAAACGCCCCGTTCAACCCTGTCTACAGCGTCGGAAGTGCGACCATCCCATTTCCGGTTTCGTCTTTGCCAATTGATCCCTCTGTACCTCCGCCAACGGGTTCCAAACTCGTACCGGGAGGAGTTAAGCCCGATATGAAAACGCCCACTTTGATTTCTTGGTCGTTACGAGTTCAGCATGAGATAACACCTGACACCTCCCTGACCCTGGGATACGTGGGAAGTCATGGCTATCACGAACTTCTGGGGATCGATGCGAACGAACCCTTCCCCGTCATCTGTCCAGCCGCGCCATGCCCGGCAGTTTATCCGACTTGGGATCCTAGCCAACCTACGAGTTCTATGAATTCCCCTGCGATCGGTTTTCCCATCGGTTCCCCCCTCGCGGGCCAGCCTGTACCCGTAGGAGCCTATTACATTCCTGCAGGCACGCCGAGGGCGAACCCCGGCATTGCGAATACGTGGACATGGTTCTCGCTCGGGATCAGCAATTACAACGCGCTTCAAATGGACCTGAACCGCCGTTTCAGTCATGGGTTTTCGTTACGCGGCGTCTACACTTGGTCGAAGGCCTTGGACGACGGCGATTCGTTGAACGCTACCGCTGCAGCCAATGCTCCGGGCCTGGTATCCAATCCTTTCAACCTGCGTGCGGACTACGGCCTTGCCACCTATGATGTCCGGCACATCGGGGTTGTCAACGCGGTCTACATGCTGCCGTTCGGAAAAGGACAACCGATTGGCGATGACAGGGAAGGGTGGAGTAATGCTCTGGTTAGTGGGTGGTCGGTCAACAGCATTGTGACGATTCAATCGGGATTTCCATTCACCCCACAGCTTAGTTACAACCCCTCAAACAACGGCGACACTCGAAATCCTGTACGGCCGTTCGTGAACCCAGACTTCACGGGTCCGGTGATTCTTGGCAAGCCTGCTCAGTGGTTCAATCCAAATGCATTTCTTGCCCCACCGGCGAACAGCGGGTTCTATGGCAATCTGGGTCGAGATACGTTGATTGGCCCAGATCTCGCTACATGGGACTTCTCTGCTTTCAAGACAACAACATTGCACGAACGACTCGCACTTCAATTTCGCGCAGAGATTTTCAATCTGCTCAATCGCGCGAACTTCAACACTCCCAACTTGATCACCTTCACATCTTCAAGCTCTGGCACAAAAACGTCGGGCACCGCTGGGGCTATCACGAGCACATCGACAACTTCGCGTCAAGTTCAGTTTGGATTGAAATTGCTTTGGTAATATCGCGGAACAAGAGCTCGGTGCGAGATTTCCGTCGCTGATATTGAACTCAAGAACGTAAAGATTGTTGAGAGCGAGCGAGGAACAAGGGCGTTACAAGTTCCGACGAGCCCCCCGCTGACATGTGAGACGCAGTCGCGAATATTATCGAGAAGTCGACGCTTGCCAACATTATCAAGACGAACTCCTTCGGATACCAGTCGGCTTGCGTGATATCTTCAGTCGATGCGTGCCGAAATCGAAAAGGCGGTGGAGTTGCTGCAGCGTGGAGATGGCAATAGTGTGGAACAGGCACTGGCATCACTGCAAAGTACCGTTTTCTCGTTCAGCATGCGTGTGTGTGGGCACCGTGAGGATGCCGAAGATACGATGCAGGAAGTCCTGTTGAAATCCGTTCCCTACTTGCCCAAGTTCAACAGCCCAAAGGCACTTGTCGTCTGGCTGTACAAGGTGGCGAAAAATCGCTGCCTAATGAATCGGCGCAAAAGCAAATTTGCTCCTGCACGTGAACTCTCACTGGATGAACTGATGCCGGACCGCAATGAATTGGAGCAACTCGTGGGCGAGGGGAGAATCAATCCTGAATCTTTCGCAATACGAAGTGAGCAGGCAGCGCAGTTGCGCGAGGCTGTGCACCGGCTGCCCCCGCAGTATCGCATCGTCCTGGTTCTGCGAGACATGGAGGGACTCACGGACGATGAAGTCGCTGAGATCACTGGTGTTCGCGTCGGAACGGTACGGGTGAGGCTGCACCGTGCCCGATTGTTCGTCCGAAAGGAGTTGATGCGGACATGGGTTGCGGGAAGCAACAAGAAAGTTCGCACACAGAAACATCCGCCAGAGGAAGGGCGACCTGCACGTTGTAAGGCGATGTTGGCGGAGCTGTCGGACTATCTCGATGAGGAACTGGACGATTCCCTTTGCGAAGAACTAGAGCGCCACATGAACGGATGTGGACCATGTCAGGCGTTTGTGGCTAGTTTGGAAGCCATCATTAAGCGCTGTCGCAACTCCGCTAGGGACTGTTCTCCACATAAGGCGCCGAGGTTGAGGCAAGAATTAATGCAGAAATATCAGCAGGTTAGGGCTCTCCTCCGGCAGAATTCATAGAACTGCATCGTCTAGAAAAGTCCCAGAAAATTCCTTGTAACAAATCTCGACATACTGCATTTATTCGTGTTCCTGGCCGATGTATTCGGAGGAGGCACTGATGATTTCGGTACAAGTCGAACTTACACAAGCACTTAAACAGCAACGCCAGTTTGTATCTCGCACCGGAAGCGGCCACAGTCTGATTCTGGACGATGCGGCGGGCGGAACTGGCGCAAAACCGATTGAGATGGTAGCTGTGGGTCTGGCCGGATGCACTGCGTTCGATGTCATCACCATACTTCGACAGAAGTACCACCAGAAGGTCACCGGCTACCAAGTGCGCGTCGAGGCCGATCAGGCTGAGCGTCCGCCGCAAGTCTTCACCACGGTACGAATCCATCACGTTGTCACCGGCGTCGGAATCGACGAAGCTGCACTCGTGGAAGCCATCCGGCTGTCGGAAGAGAAGTACTGCTCGGTGGGGGCAATGGTGCAAAAGACGGCGACATTCCATACCACACACGAAATCATCGAGGACACCACCTCTTGGCTACATGCGGCTGATCTGGCAGGAGTCGGGCATTGAGCCTCAGTCGCCACCTCGCCATTCCCCTCGCCACCTGTGCGATGTTTCTGGCCACAGCCTTGGCGCAGAGTTCCGCAGCTCCCCTGAGCCTACAGGACGCAGCCAACATTGCCCTGGAAAAGAATCCTCTTCGTAAGGCGGCCCTGGCGGATACGAAGGCAGCTTCGGCCGGAGTGCGCGAAGCGCAGTCGTTCCTTATGCCGCATGTGGCGTTCTCGGAACAGGCGACTCGCGGCAACGATCCCGTGTATGTATTCGGGAGCAAGTTGCGGCAGCAGCGATTCACAATCGACGACTTCGTCCTGAACAAGCTCAACACTCCTCGTCCCTATGGCAATTTCACGACGCGTTTTGGTGGAACCTGGAGTCTGTTCGATTCATTTGCCTCATGGCGCGGAATCAATCGTGCCAAAGCAATGAACATCGCGGCCAGTCATCAACTGGAAAGAACTGACCAGGAGATCCTGTTTCGAGTCGTGCAGTCCTACTACGGAGTTCTTCTAGCCACAAAGCAGTTGGAAGTCGCCGAGCAATCCGACAAGACAGCGAAGGCCATCATGGACCGCAGCCAGGTCCGCTACGACGCCGGGCTGGTAGTTGAGTCTGACCTTCTCAGCGCCAAGGTACGTCTTGCCAGCCGCGAGCAAGATCTCATTCGCGCACGGAATAATCTGGAACTGGCCCGAGCCCAGCTCACCACGGCGATGGGGGTATCGATCGCTACGCTCTATGAGCCGGCCGATGCACTCACTGAGCGAAATCTGGCAGCGAATTCGCTGTCGGACTTGGAAAAAAAGGCTCTCGCGACTCGACCTGATCTGAAACGGATCGAAGCACAGCAATCGGCGCAGGAACTGAGTGTAGCGATTGCGAAGTCATCGTTCGGTCCGCGGTTGAATGCTGTTGCTGGTTGGGAAATGGACAATCCCACCTTCCTTGCAGGAGGCGGTGGCAACAACTGGGTGGGAGGAATTGAGCTACAGGTCGATCTGTTTCAGGGCGGAGCGAAACGAGCCGCGCTGTCTCGCGAACGCGCCCACGCGGAGAAGATTACGGCAATGAAGCAGGCGGCGAGCGATGCGGTGCGGCTAGAGGTCCGGCAAGCTTACTACGATCAGGATGCAAGCCGGAAGCAGGTGGAGGTGGCGCAGACCGCCATTGCTCAAGGGCAGGAGAGCCTGCGCATCGATCAGGATCGCTACGACGGCGGCCTGCTCACAATGACCGATCTTTTGGGAGCGGAGGAGGCTGCGCGACGAACGCAGGCCGATTACTGGCAGGCGATCTATCAGTTTCACATCAGCTACGCCAATTTGGAGTTGGCCTGCGGAACCCTAAACCTACAGTCTCCAGTGATCATGCCATGAATGTTACTCTTCGCGAAAAACTGAATAGGTCGCCCATTGTCCTGGCAGGTACGACCCTAGCTTTCACCATTCTGAGCCTGATGCTTGTCGGCTGTTCCAGCGAACGGCAAAGCGTCAGTGCGGCACCCGAGACTGCGAAGGGCGTGTCAGTCGTGTCGGCTCAGACGGCGAACATTCCTGACGTAGTGGAGGCGGTAGGGACGCTCAAGGCCGCCGAGACCAGCCAACTCGCCGCGCAAATGATGGGGAATATCGTTGAGATCCGCGTGCATGAAGGCGATCAAGTACAGCGCGGGCAGGTGCTGGCGGTCATTGACGATGCCGAGCCGCGCGCTGCGCTCGACCGCGCCACGGCTGCTGATCTAGCTGCTCAACAGGAGATTTCCGCGTCCGAATCGGACTTTACGCTCGCCGACGCAACGTTTAAACGCTATCAGATGCTGTATGACAGAAAGTCCGTCAGCCCGCAGGAGTTCGACGAAATCAAGGCACGCTATCAAGCAGCTCAGGCTCGCCGCGAAATGGCTCGAGCCGGACTGGCTCAGGCCAAAGCGGCGCTGCAGCAGTCTCGAACCGCACTGGGCTACACGCATATTGTGGCTCCGTTCGATGGTCTCGTGACTCAGAAGAAGGCTGATCTTGGAACGCTCGCCACCCCTGGAATGCCGGTCTTCACCGTCGAGGATCGGCGTCGCTATCGCTTGGAGGCGACGGTGAATGAGACCGATCTGCGCTACGTGCGTCAGGGACAATCAGTGTCAGCCTCGATCGATGCCTTAGGGGACCGAGAGCTCAGAGGGAAAGTCATCGAAATCGTTCCGGCAGCAGATCCCGCAAGTCGTAGTTTCCTTGTGAAAGTTGAAATGCCCTCCCATCCTGCACTGCGATCGGGTCTCTTCGGCCGAGCGCAATTCCCGCGGGGAGTCCGGACAGCAGTGCTTATCCCACGCACTGCAATCGTCGAGCGGGGTCAACTGCAAGGCATTTATGTATTGGATCAAAACGGAATCGCCGAGTTGCGATACATCACGCTAGGTAAACCGTCGGCGCATCAGGTCGAGGTATTAGCGGGCCTGCAGACTGGGGAGATGCTGATCGCTGATCCAGGCAGCCGCGAACTGAGCGGCAAGAAGATCGAGTCTCGTTAGGAGCAAGGAATGAGCGCGGACAATAACAAGTCGAAATTGGGAAATGTCGCGCACTCCGCTCTTCGCCTGGCTGGACAGGCCTCGCATGCTTTCATCGATTCGAAATTGACACCACTAGTGATTGTGGCCGCGCTGTTGCTCGGTGCTTTCGCCATTCTCCAAACGCCGCGCGAAGAGGAGCCACAGATCGTCGTTCCCATGCTCGATGTCTTTGTGCAGATGCCGGGCGCCTCGTCACAAGAGGTTGCTCAACGCGTCAGCCTGCCGATGGAGAAGTTGCTGCGCGAAGTTCCTGGAGTCGAATACATCTATTCGATCAGCCATCCAGGCATGAGCATGGTGATCGTGCGCTTCTACGTGGGAACCAAAGAAGAAGACGCAATCATTCAGACCTATAACAAACTGTACTCCAACTTTGACCGGATCCCCGCCGGTGTCTCGCAGCCCCTGATCAAGGTTCGCTCTATCGACAACGTCCCGATCATGGCGCTCACGCTCTGGGGAAAGGACTACGACTCCTATCGGTTACGGCGTGTTGCCGGTGAGCTGGAAGACGCGCTGAAGAAATTAGACGACATCTCCGAGACGACCATCATTGGGGGCCAGCCGCGGCAAGTGCGGGTCATTCTCGACACACAACGTCTGGCAGCCTATGGACTCACACCCGGAACGGTCATTGTGCAACTGCAGGGAGCGAATACCCGCGGTCAGGCGGGCAGTTTTGCGCGCGACAACCGGGAGTTTCAGGTCGAGGCGGGCCTGTTCTTCACGAAGGCCGAGGATCTGAAGCAGGTTGTCGTCGGAGTCTATAGCGGACGGCCAATTTATCTCCGCGATGTCGTTGAAGAAATCGAAGACGGTCCTGCTGAGCCCTACAACTATGTTCTGTTTGCGAATGCCAGGGGAAGCAGCGGTCAAGGGGTGAATCCCGAATATCCCGCGGTGACTATCACTTTGGCGAAGGGCAAGAGTACGAATGCCAGCGTCATCGCCGAGAACGTATTGCAGAAGGTTGCCGCGCTGCGTGGCTATATGCTGCCGCAGGACTTGAACGTCACCGTCACACGAAATTATGGCGAGACGGCAAAGGATAAGTCCGACGAACTGCTGAAGCACCTATTCATCGCGACATTCTCGGTGACGCTTTTGATTGCCTTGGCATTGGGTTGGCGGGAATCAGGCGTGGTTCTGCTGGCTGTGCCTGTGACTCTGGCCCTCACTCTGGCAATTTTTTACCTCTTTGGTTACACGCTCAACCGGGTAACGCTGTTTGCCCTGATCTTTTCGATTGGCATCCTCGTGGACGATGCCATTGTGGTCGTCGAAAACATTGTTCGCCACTTCCGGTTACCCGGCAACCGGGGACGATCACTCGTGGATGTTGCTGTCGAAGCGGTCGATGAAGTGGGCAATCCCACGATTCTTGCGACCTTTGCGGTGATTGCGGCGATTCTTCCCATGGCCTTTGTGCGCGGGCTGATGGGACCTTACATGCGCCCGATTCCGGTCGGCGCTTCAGCGGCGATGGTGTTCTCCTTGATCGTCGCGTTTGTGGTGTCGCCGTGGGCTGCGCTCCGGCTGTTGCGCCATTACCCTGGCAAACGAGTGTACGAACATCATGAAGCGGAGGGCTGGACCACACGCGTGTACCGCCGGGTGATGAACCCGTTGGTCCTCGATGCGAAGCGGCGCTGGCTGTTTCTCGGTGGCGTGATCGTTCTTTTGCTCGCAGCGGTGGCGTTCGTACCTCTGAAATGGGTTCGCGTGAAGATGCTACCCTTTGACAACAAGAGCGAATTCCAGGTCATCATCGACATGCCCGATGGAACACCCCTGGAGCAAACCACGCGGGTCGCACAAACACTGGGACGCTATCTCGCACAGGAACCCGAAGTGACCAACTACCAGATATACTCCGGCACATCGGGCCCCTACAATTTCAATGGCCTGGTGAGACACTACTTCCTGCGGCGTCAGCCGAATCAAGCCGATATACAGGTCAATCTGCTCTCGCGTCACGATCGCAAGGCGCAAAGCCACGAAATTGCGCGTCGGTTGCGGCCCGAACTAGTGAAACTTGCTGCGCCATTTGGCGCTCGCATCAAGGTCGCCGAAGTGCCCCCTGGGCCTCCGGTGCTGGAAACCCTGGTTGCTGAAGTGTATGGCCCGGACTACAAAGGACAGATTCAGCTGGCAAGTCAGATCAGACAGATCTTCCAAAAGACACCGGGCGTGGTAGATGTCGACTGGTACGTCGAAGATCCGCAAACGAAGTACGACTTCAAAGTGGATCTGGACAAAGCTTCACTGCATGGAATCTCCGCGGCGGACATTACGCGAACGGTGCAGATCGGACTGGGAGGGGTGGATGCTGGTCTGCTGCACGATCCACAATCACGCGAGGACATCCCCATCCAAGTGCGATTGTCACGACCCGATCGCTCGGGCATCCGGGATCTTGCCAACCTGAAGCTGCCCACTCCATCCGGTGGCCAGATTGCCCTTCAAGAGTTGACGACCCTGAACCAAACCACGATTGACCCGAGCGAATACCGCAAGAATCTGCAGCCGGTCGTCTACGTGACCGGGGATGTCGCCGGTGAAGAAGAAAGCCCGGTGTATGCGATAGGCAAGATGAGTGACGCCATCGACAAGCTCAGGCTGCCAGATGGCTATGCAGTCAAGCAGTACAAGGGCACCAGTATGCCGGAGCGCACCGACCGCTTCTCCATGAAGTGGGACGGGGAATGGCATATCACCGTGGAAGTATTTCGCGACCTGGGGCTGGCCTTCGCTGCCGTACTGGTTCTGATTTACGTGCTGGTTGTCGGCTGGTTTCGCTCGTTCATGACCCCTCTGGTGATTATGGCCCCGATCCCGTTAACTCTGGTCGGTATTCTTCCGGCTCACGCCATGATGGGAGCGTTTTTTACTGCCACTTCAATGATCGGGTTCATTGCTGGCGCTGGCATCATCGTGCGCAATTCGATCATTCTCGTTGACTTCATCGAGTTGCGCCGTTCTCAAGGGATGCCGTTGGAAGAAGCTGTTGTGGACGCAGGTGCAGTCCGATTCCGCCCAATGCTCTTGACCGCCGCCGCGGTCGTTGTGGGTGCCAGCGTCATCCTGTTTGATCCGATTTTTCAAGGGCTGGCCCTCTCGCTTATGGCGGGCGAGGTTGCATCTACCGTTCTGTCTCGCATGGCCGTGCCGGTCCTTTACTACGTCTCACAAAAACGAAAACAATCTCCGCCGCCGCACCCACACTCGCCGGAGAACATTGCCGAGTGTGAGGTGCCGCAGTGTGACGTGACACAATGACCTTCATCATCAAGGAGAACAATAAATGTCGATTGAACGCACGCTACGCTTGATCGCGGGACTGTTGGTCCTCATTTCATTGGCCCTTGGGCATTGGGTGAATCAGTACTGGTATCTTTTCACCGCCTTCGTAGGTCTCAATTTGTTCCAGTCGGGCTTGACCAATTGGTGTCCCATGATGACCTTCCTGCGTAGACTAGGCGTGGGCAGCCAGGAGAAGCCGAAACATGCCTGAATGGGTTTGGCTGGTTGGAGTATTGGTCGGATATGTGATCTTGACCCAGTGGATTCTACCCAAGCTGGGAGTTCCAACTTGAAGGAGCGCTGGTTGCGCCGAGTCTCGGCGTGAAGGAACTAACGAGCAGAGAGCGTCAAAGAGTAATCAACGACCTCGCAACTGATCTCGTCAAACTGTTTGCACTTTGAGATCGATCAGAACGATTGCGCCAGTTGAATCACGGCAGACAAAGTAAATGGGGTTCTGGATTGCCGACGCAGCGCTATTGCCATACTTCACGAGCAGTTTCCACAACAAGTCTTAGCTTGGCCCACTGGTCGGTTTCGGAAACCAGATTCCCCTCGGCAGTCGATGCAAAACCACACTGCGGACTCAGCGCCAGATTTTCCAATGGAACATAACGCGATGCTTCATTGATGCGTCGTATCAAGGTGACCTTGTCCTCCAGTTTAGGTTGCTTGCTGCTGATGAGCCCCAACACCACCATCTTTCCTCGAGGAACGAACCGCAGGGCTTCAAATGAACCAGAGCGCTCGTCGTCGTATTCCAGTAAAAAACGGTCCACGTCGAGCGTACTGAACAGCTGTTCTGCGATTGCGTCGTAGCCACCCTCGGCATACCAGTGGCTCCGATTGTTACCCCGGCACAGGTGAATCGCCAGCGTTAGCCCCGACCTGCGAGCGGAGGCAAGGCAGGCATTGTCGGCGTCAACGCTTTCCAGCAGGGCAGACTGCGGATCCTGCAACATCTCCTTGCTTATCCATTCCCGCCACTTCGGGTCGATGTAGTAACTGTAACGCGGAGCGTCGACTTGGATGTAACTGATGCCCCGCGAACTCAAGCTCTGCATTTCTCTCTTCATGATCGTAACGATGTCCCACAGCAAGTCGGAGGGTGTTGGATAAATCTTGTCGGTGATTCCGCGTTGATACGAAATAGCTGGAAATTGATTTGCGCTCGGCAGAGTGACTTTGATGTTCCCGTGCGCGTGCGTCTCAAGAAACGGCAATTCGCGTCCGGTCACCGATGTCATCTGTCGCAGCTTCGATGTTACAACTCCAGTCACGCTACTCACCGAACCAGACGCCGCCTGCCCTGACCAACTTCGGGATACAGCCTTTGCAGTGTCAAATCCCGCAACTGCATCCAAAAAGTCGCTCATGAAGTTGCGCCGTCGTAGTTCGCCATCCGTCAGAATATCCAGGCCGATCTCATTCTGGCGACGGATCGCCTCGAGAATACACTCGTCCTCTATTTTCCGAAGTGACTCCTCGTCGGTGCTTGATTGTCGCGCCCGCAGCAGAGCAGGGGGGCGCAGCAGGCTGCCAACGTGATCGGCTCGATATCCGGACGGCATGAAACTCCTAGTGACCAGTCATTTGACCAAAGGATGAATCGGAATTCTAACAGTGACTCGACCCACATTGACTTTCTCAGGCATCTGGTTCTCGTTCTAACGGCCGAGAACGCCAGAACCCAATCGATAAAAAGTTGCCCCCATATTAAGTGGCGTGAACGTAAACTTCACGAGATTCAGATAGACGAACTCGTCAGGGATCAGGCGTGTGAGACGGCTCAGTTCCTGAATAGCCATCCATGTTAGAGTGCAGAACGGATGAAGGAGGTATCATCATGCCGCATGCATTCGACTCGGGATACGCGTCTGAACCTTTTCGCGCCTTGTGCATGAACTACCCGGAAGCAGATGTTTATCCTTCCGATCAGTTCCGGTTAGAGTGGGGACCTATCTTCCACCGCGGCCGGCTGGATGGTTCGGCTCGCGTACTTGTGATCGGCCAGGATCCTGCGCAGCACGAAACCATCGTGCGACGCGTGCTGGTTGGCGAGGCGGGACGTCGCCTTCAAGGATTTCTCGCAAAGCTCGGGATCACAAATAGCTACGCCATCGTCAATACTTTTCTCTACAGCGTGTACGGTGCTGTCAAGTCGGCTACCGAGAAAGACACTCGCCTGGCGGCCTATCGCAATAGCTGGTTGGACGCACTTGTGGCCAGCGGCAAGGTGGAGGCAGCCGTCGCCTTGGGAACCGCGGCCGATGCGGCGTGGAGTGTGTGGAAACTAACGCCGACGGGCAAGGACTTCAGCGGCGCCTACGCGCACATAACCCACCCGACCCAGCCGGAAAGTTCTTCAAAAAACGACAAGGCGAAGCTGGCTGCCGCCACCAAGGCGCTGCTGCTGAATTGGAACAAGGGGCTGCAAACGCTGTCACCGGGAATCAAGCACCCCGATGTTTCCACACAGCTTGTGCCATATGGCGACAGCTGGGGGCAGAATGACCGGCAGCCGATTCCCGAAGGAGACATGCCCGCTGGCCTGCCCCCATGGATGCACGAACAGGATGGCTGGGCACAGCGCGAAGGCAAAGATGCTGCCGCCAAGCGGCGTAATATCACTCTTACCGTGCCCAAGGGAATCGTGCCCTGAGTTTTACTCGGACGCGGGCAAGCGCCGCCGCTGATGCACCACTTTGTCGGCGAAACCCACAACCTCTACTTCACCCGCAGTTGGCGGGAGTTGGAGAGGGAGCGTGCCATCGTGCGGCTGCGGCACTCCGGCAAATGCAGGATGGCCGTCTCCGTAGACGTCGATGTAGTCCAACCCGTTGGTGGCAATCGTGAGTTTTCCATCCCGCCGGGCAACGCTTAATCGGGTGACGGGTTGCGATGCAAGGATCCCTGCGCAGTGCTCGATCAGATCCTTATTGCCTTCAAAGATGTCGCGTTTGGTCATCGAGTACGTTTGGCCAGCGATCCCGCTGTCTTCGATCAGCACGCCGTCGGCATCGCCGCTACGGACGGCACGACGCAGAGCCATGGTGAAGTTGGCGCCATGAGCAAGAACGGGCAACGGAAGTCCTGCAGGCTTCATGGCAGCGCTCAGATCATCCGATGTCCAGACGTTGGCTCCGCCCGCACCGGTCGCTTGTCCAATGCAGACGATTGGGCCAATCCGGTTGTCAGCGATCCCTGCGGCAAACAAATCGCCAGACGAATAGGTATTGGCATCCACCACGACGACGACCGGACCGCCATAGTGCTGGCCAATATCATTGCATTGCTCCACGCTGGTGATGGGAAGATGCGTGGAATAGGGTTCGCCGGTGGCTGGCGCATTTTCCAGAGACTCTGCCCATGGGCCCAGTTCCGGCTGGTTGAAGCGGGCGGACGCCATTGCCCGAATCAGCGGCGTTGCACGCAAACCGAATTTTGTCGGATTCACCTGGGCCGGCGTGAATAATTGCAGCATGCGCTCCGCGGCCCAAATAAATCCTCCGGGGTTGTCGCGCAAGTCGATGATAAGCCCACAATCAGGCAGACCGTTGAGCAGTTCAATAGCAGCCTGAATAAAGCGCTGATCGTCGTCGACATCGAAACTCCAAATCCGCAAGTAGCCGAATTTGCCGCTTCGGGTAGAAACGACACGCGCGGTGAGAAAGTCTTTGAAGTCCTCCACTGCACTTCTCGCGGAGGGTTTTTCCGCCGCTGCCCGCTCTTCCTCCCACAGAGCCGAACTAAATAGCAATTTCTTTGCCCGGCGTACCGCTTCTCCCGCGAGATTGATGCCACGACGGCTGCGCATCGCGCCTCCGCGGCCCGCTGTCGGAGCCCGGTTGGGCAACACAACGCGCCACGGCAAACGCAGTTCTCGTTCTTTGTTATTGCGGTCGGCATAGCCAATGTCCACCCAGTGTTCATCGGGTGGCGGACCGTACTCCAACGCTCGGAAAGTCAGTGACTCCAAGGCACGGGCCCGGCGTGCATCAGGACGCCCTCCGGTTTCGTTGTCGGCATGCAGATCCACCGCGCGGTCGAACGGAACCCCATTCCACCAGTTCAACGTGACGCCCGGTTCAAAATGACGGTCATCAATCAAACGCCGGTCGCCGATTTTGGAGACCACATACTTGCACTTGTCTGGAGGACCATAGGTTTCGACGAGGAATGGCAGCGTTGCCACCGCGCCCGCAAGAGTGTGCGGCCCCGAGTATTGGGTATGCGCGTCGCGTAGCCGGTTGATGAGGCTCGTGAGTTCCCGATGGAACTGCATGTCCGTGAGGGCGGGCACTTGTCCGCGCAGATGTTCGATGGCGCGGATAGGATCAAACCCGTACAGGGCGCGTTTCAGCGGAAGATGTGCGTAGGCGCCATCAAGTACTTGTACCCAGGCGTCGAGGATGTCCAACCGCTCACCCCAAGTCAACTTTCCGACTCCCGACTGCACTTGGTGCAGGGCATCTGACAAGGTTTGGCCACGCTGGTGGGCCAGAGCCGATGTTCTGCCCGGGCTGGATCTTCGTGCGTTATTTCCAGGCATGCGTCAACTCCTGTAGAAATCAGCGAGGCCATCCAGCAAGCCCGAATGGAAGCCGCGGCCCTGGACGTCATCGAAGAAAGCTTTGTCATGAACGAGCGTGGGCAGGGGTGGAATCTCCACCTCGGCGGGATCCGGAGGCGGACCGGCAACGGCCAAAGCACCGCCGTTGGGCATGTCCAGAGCTAACTCAAGCGGGGCGTCCTCGGCAAGCACTGACCCGGCGTAGGCGCGTCGACGTCCTTCGGCTTTGCGTAGGGATCCGGCGGGGTCTGCGCGTACGGAATCCAGGCGGGCAACAATGTCTGTCCATGCCCACGCCTTCTTTGCATTGTTCGGATCGGTGATGGCAAGCCTGCGCTTGATCCCACCCACGGTCAACGTTGTTGCCGTTGTCGCACCTGCCGCCTTCATTGCATCTGCGTTGCCGTAACGGGCCGAGCCGTCGACGATCACCAGCATCACGTCGTGCTCGGTGGCATTCAAGATCTGCGACCAAACATCACCCGTGCCATGCGAACGCAGGACCGTGACATCAGCAAAGGCACCGTGAACGAGGCGCCCGATGGACTTGGGCCAGCAGCGCGACAGGACATCTCCAGCATTGCTTGTCACCATCGCCACCAAATCAGCATCCGTAAGATCAAACCCCTGCTTCTGGGCTACGATCTTCGCTACCTTCAACTCCGCCAGGACGTGTTTGGTGCCCGAAGGGCCCCAGTCCGATCCCAAACATACAGACACTCCCCGCGCCCGTGCCGCAGGGATGTTCGTGGTGGACCCGTACAGCCACAGGTTGGAGAACGGCGACCAGACGACAGCGCCGGCGTCGGTCTGCGGCCAGCGTTTCCAGTCAGCGTCGGAAATGGCATTGCAGTGTATTCCGACAAATGTCTTGACCAGGCAACCTGCGTTCGCGGCGTCCGCAAACTCACGGGCCACAATGGAACCCACCTGTCCCTCTGCGCAGTGATAGATGAACCCGGCGCCACGTGCCATCTGTTGAGCGGTATGCGCCAATTGCAGCGGCTTCTCCGTCAGCGCCGACGTATAGATAAGGGTGCGGCTGGCAGTTCCGGCTTTCTCATCATCGATGTCGCGCAGCACCATTTGTGGCGCCCGATTGAACGCTGGCCAGCCCTGGATGGCCGTCGTACCGCCCACCAGCGCACGCGTCTGTATGTACGCCAGCAGCGCCTCGGGTTCCGCATGGGCGAGGACCCATGCAGGCCAGCTTATCTTCGCCTTGTACGTCGGCGCATCCGTCCAGTCATTGTGATGGAGAAACGGCTTCTTCTGCGCTGGTTCCACCCACAACGGCAAGGCGTTATATCCCAGATGGTTGTGGAGGTCGACGATTCCAGGTATGACAAGCGCCTCACCGACGTCAACGACGGGGGCGCTCGCGAAACCTGAAGGGGGGCTGCCGTTGCCAGATGTTACTGCTTCCACCGTGCCGTCATCGCTGAGGTAGACGCTTCCCGCGAACACTGCTGAAGGGTCGGCTTTGCTCATGGGAACAACTTGGCCCCGAATCACTAGCGCCATTGCCACCTCCCGGAAGCAGTGTGCGACTTTCAGGACTTCGCCGCCTTCGCCATCCGAAGCGGCTCCAAACTTGGCACCGGTGCGGGGCATGCGGTACTTCCCGCACCTATTTTGACGTAATTGAGCAGAATTATAGCGCCATCACCTATGACCGGGTGAACACGGCGACTGGAAGAAAGGAGGCGCCTTGGATTAGCGCGCAAGGAACAGGAAGAACAGGGAGCCGACGGGCAGGAGCTTTACGCGCGTTGCCGCAATCAAAACATGATGTTGAGACTAGAATGGATTTTCGACCATGGCAAACCGATCACCAACTCGACGCCGTCCTCGGAAAGCCAAGCCCGGAACAGCGGGCCTTGGTCCAGGCGAATGCCGTCTAGGCGAGCCCACAGGAGCAGTCGCAATTGTCGCAGAAGCTATCGAAAAAGCCGGTGGGTGCATTGTCGGATCATACAAAGAACCGCTCGGCGGACATCCACTGCTGGTTTCGATTCTGCCGATCGATGTCATTGAGCCCACACCGTTCCAGCGAGATCTCTCCGATACCCATCACAAAAGGCTCGCTGATGTAATCAACAAGACTGGCCGATTTCTTGATCCGATCATCGCTGTCACCGCACCCAATAATGGATTCTGGACCCCGAACGGCCGGCACCGGCTCGAAGCCATGCGCCGCCTAGGAGCCAAGTCAATCACTGCTCTGGTCGTGGCCGATCGCGAGGTGGCATGGCAGATTCTGGCGCTAAATACCGAAAAGGCGCACAACCTGAAAGAACGTGCCCTGGAAGTCATCCGAATTTACCGCGGACTGGTTGAAGAGGACGCGAGCCGGCCAGAGTCGCAATTCGCTTTTTATCTTGACGAACCAGCGTTGGTCACACTCGGAGTGTGCTATGAGAGGATACCGCGTTTTGGTGGCGGTGTTTACCACCCCATCCTGAGGCGACTTGAATCCTTCACCGATGATCCACTGCGCACGGCCATCAAAGATCACGAAAAACAGGCCACGATGGTGCTTGACCTGGAAGAGAAAGTCGCAGCGGCAGTGAAGAAACTGAAAGAACGCGGCTTGGTCAGTCCGTACTTGCGCTCATTCGTCGTCGCCCGCATCAATCCGTTGCGATGGATCAAGGGCGAGCCACCTTCACTGGAAGAGGTGTTGAAGACCATGCGTGAGCGTGCAGCAAGATTTAATATTGAAAAAGTCAAGCCTCAGGATCTCGCGGGGACTGGAGGACCGCCGGACGAAGACGCCTGATACATACGATTTCATCGCACGGCAGCGCGCCGCTAGTCGGCTTCAAAGAACCGCGCGATCTCGTCCTGAACTGGGGGATTGAGCGGCGCAACCCTCCCATTCGTCACAATCGTGATGCCCTCAGCCGCCGGGCGCACCTCCCCAATCACAGCAACTGGAACACCTGTGGCTTCGACGGCCCTCACCACCAAGTCCGCTCCGTCAGGTGCGGTCGCGATCAGCAATGCACCCGAGGCAAGCAGTTTCAGGGGATCAAGTGAGAGCTCACTGCAAATCGTGTCCGTCTCGGGAAACACTGGGATGTGCTCGCGAATGACCTGAAGCCCAAGGCCGGCGGGTGCCACCAGTTCGAACAGACCCGTCGAAAGCCCGCCTTCGGTCGGATCATGCATTGCATGAAGCGCATCGCCAACATTCGCTGCTGCGAGAGCGGTGCTCACGACGCTGATACCGGGCTCAATCAAGAAACGAGCGGCCCGGGCCAAAAGATCGGGATCAACCCGTTGCAACTGTTCTGGCTTTTCTCGTGCGAGGATCGCAGTGCCCTCGATGGCTACGCCTTGTGTCAACAGGATCTGATCACCTATGGCAATACGGGCCTTCCGCACAACATGAGTCGGGGAGACCTCACCAATCATCTGGCCGATCAGAATTGGGCGATCGATACCTTGGGTGATTTCCGTGTGACCGCCGCCGAGGGTGACACCCAATTCCTCGCACGTGCTCCGCAGATCGGCCATGATCGTCTCCGCCAGTTCAGGCGTCGTGCGACTTTCTGGAAGGAGCATGACGACAAAGAACCAGAGCGGTCGTGCGCCCAGGACGGCAACATCGTTGGCGTTGACGTGAACTACGTAACGCCCGATTTGATCCGTGGCAAAGGTGACGGGATCGGTCGCGATGACGAGACAGCGATCTCCTGCGTCGATGACGGCCGCATCCTCGCCAATCTGAGGTCCAATGAGCAGGCGGGGATCATGTTTCGAAGGATGACTCAGCAACGATCGCAAGTGTTCAAGCGGAAGTTTGCCGACTGGCAGAACCTCCTTCGGTTGGCCTTGTCTCATGCGTCCATGATCATCGACGAGGGTGCTGCAAAGGGTCAAGGACGGGTCTGTTTCCAGTCGGTCACTGAACTCTTAAATGGCGAGGCGGGCTATTGCAGGGTGATAGCACTCTTCGACTCGCCCATCTGTTCGGGACGACGGCCGAATTCCAGCTCAACCTACAAAGTCTGTATGAGCTGCGATTCAACGCGTCAACACGGGGCGTGAGTTCAGGGTTTCGACACCATGGCTGGAGATGAGACGTCCGTGCGGCAGATGCCATTCCGAATGCGTGAAGAAATACTCTGCGATCGAGGCTCGCTATGCCCTTCTCATTTTTCTTCCATAAATACCAATCGTGGTGACTTTTCTGCCCGACCTGTCCTTGGAAGTTGTCGTAATTGTCATTCGTCGGCCGTCTCGCGAAACGACTCGGCGGCTGGTCGCGACCACCTGAAATGACTTGAAGTACGAAGCGATTACTGTGTGCGAGTCAATCCGCTTTAACGAGACTGGAAGCATCAGGCCATAAGTACCCCAAACCAAGACTTGCCTTCCGTCATAGTCGGCCGTGTACTCGGTATGAGTCGTGTGCCCGTTCGCGTATGTCGTGTCGGAGTGATAGCGGATTCCGCGGGTTGCTGGTTCCATTTCGATCACCATCCGCTTCGGAGGATTTCCGGCCGGGTAGCTCGAGTGCTGCGGATCGAGTATCCATTTCCCGATGAATGGATCATCCGAAGCGCCGGCTGTAGAGAGCAGCGCAATGACGACGATCAGGGCCCAGATCACATTTCTCATGACAGTCTCGAAGGGACCCTCCGGAAGAGACCCCATTCCTCTCTCTATAACGAGCGCAGAAAATCGAGGATTGCCTGCTTATCGCTTTCTGAAAGGTTGTTAAAGCGCTCGACTACTCCGTTCGCTTCCGAAGGCCCGTAGGTGTACGACCGCCAATCTTTCGCCGGATTGTTGCCGCCGTCAGAGAAGCGCCGCGCGACGTGATCTTGAATGGCGACCATCAAATCGTTCGTGCGCCCGTCATGCAGGAAGAACAAACGCTGCCCCAGTCCCCAGAGTGGCGTGGTGCGGAATTCGTCGGGCCCTGCGTTTCCTTGGATGATGTTGTCCGCAAGGGTCGCGCCCATATGATGTACGAGGAGGTCTGAATAGAGGTTCGCTGTCTGCCCTCGCAGCGCGACTGAATGCGGACCAATTTGCTCAAGCGGCGTGCTCGGATTTGCCATTCCAGGCGTTTTGAACGACGGCGTGTGGCAGAGCGCGCATCCCACCGAACTGAACAGGTCTTTACCGTGTTGCGCACTGACGGACAGTGGCGCCGGTTGTGGGGCATCGACGAAGCGCATGAACTCGGTGAACATCAACCACGCAGGCATGATCTTCAACGGATTGTTGTAAAGGTCTGATTCAGATCGTGGGACATCAAATGGCTCGTACACTTCGCTGCAACCCGGATCTTCACTGCGGCCGATGGGAAAAGCGTCATTGCTTATTCCCATTTCTACGTTGTAAGCCTCACCCGCGAAAATGGTGATGGAGCCATTCTGCGCCTTCCAGCCGAATCGGCTAATGGTACCGTTGTTGGGGACGACGTTGGGATGTCCGGCGATTCCGAGCGCCCGCTTGTCCGCGAGATTCACATTCATGTTGGCACGGATGGCGGAATCCTGGATGCTCTCGATCAGTCCCAATCCAAATAGTTGAAGTGGGATCCGGAAGGCGATGTTGTGCTCGCGAACCGCCGTGGCGAACTCGGGCTGCTGCAAAGTGCAAGTTGGAGTGTCGGAGCGCCCCTGAAGCGTAAACAAGCTGTGTACGCCCCCGTCACGTGTCCCATCCGGGTTGTACTTGAAACGAACTTCGCGAAACGCGCCATCGGGTTTTTCGAAGTCCGGTACGATGTTTGTCCCGCCCAAACGGTGAGCGATCGTCTCTGCCGGGCTGTGCGCGGGCGAACTTCCACCGATCATTGGCTGCGCATGACAACTAAAGCATTGGTCGGCGTTCAAGACCGGGCTCATGCCGGCTGAGTTCACTAGCGAGGTTGGTGAAAATGGATTGTCAGGATCGGGATCGATCGGAGGCACGTTGGGCGGCTGCTGCGTACATGTATCGCAGGAGCCTTCCAACTCGGAGACACGAAGCAAGCTCTCATTGAACAATGCCGTCTCATTCGCGTTCAGCCCCTGAACAGGGCTGGGCACTGGGGACTGAGGATTGGGGCGTGGGCCCGGATCATGGGCCCTAAACAAGTGGTGACTCTGGGCCGTAACCGTCAAACCGACGGCCATGGCAAGGACAACCGCTAACGTCAACAGACCGCGTTTCATCTCTTTTGTACCCCCTTCTCTAGCTCAGTGGGGAGCGACGCTTCCTCTGCCGCTTCGAAATCTGCGGCGCACCGCGTGCGAGCAGATCAAGGAACATGTTCTTGATTGGGACTGACTTGCCGTGGCCCGACTTGCCCCAATTCTCCCCTCTGCTAACAATTGCGGAATTGTCGAAGAAAAAGGTTCAAGTGGGGAGAAACTCTCTGAGCACGAGCGGGATTTGTCGAAACCCGCAGCCTGGCATTGACTTCCGGTCAAAGCGCGGCTATCTTATCCGACAATTCCCCGCCCGGGTCCTGTACTGTGTCCCAACAACCTTCACAACGCGTTACGGAACTTCTCGTGCGCTGGAGAGCCGGCGATCAACAGGCCCTCGAGCGCCTGATACCCGTTGTCTATAAGGAGCTTCGTGATATCGCGCGCCGTCACCTGCAGCGAGAGCGCCCGGGACACACGCTACAAAGCGCGGCGCTGGTTCATGAAGTTTACATGCGCCTTCTCGATGCGAAACCGTTCGAAGCAGAAAACCGTACGCACTTTCTAGCGGTGGTGTCGCGCCTGATGCGGCAGATCTTGGTGGATTATGCCCGCAGCCATACCGCCGAGAAGCGAGGCGCCGAGCTTAGAGTCGACTTCGATGCGGCACTTGTCGTAGGCCAGGAGCGAAGCGCCGAACTGGTTGCACTCGACGAGGCGCTCACGCAGCTTTCTGGCATTGACCAACAACAAGGCCGCATCGTAGAAATGCGGTTCTTCGGCGGCCTTTCGATCGAAGAGATCGGCGACGTCCTCGGCATCTCCCGCTCCACGGTGAAGCGCGAGTGGAACGTCGCCAAGGCATGGTTGACCCGACAGATGAAGCGAGGCAGTTATGGAGAAGCTCCAGCAGTGGCTAAAAATTAAGGAGATCGTCGGTTCGGCTCTGGAGCGACCACCGGCAGAACGGGGCGCCTATCTCGACGAGGCCTGCTCGAATGATTCCGAATTACGCGCCGAAGTCGACTCGCTGCTTTCCGCGTATGACGACACGCGGGGACTTCCGGAAAGCCCCTGGGGCGACACATCGACGGATTCCGGAGAACGGCCGAAGGATATCGGCCCCTATCGATTGCTCAAGGAACTCGGCTCTGGGGGCATGGGGCAAGTTTGGCTCGCAGAGCAAACCGAACCGGTGCGGCGTCAGGTCGCCCTCAAGCTGATTCGCGCAGGCATGTATGACGCCGCCACCGTGCAGCGGTTTAAAGCCGAACGCCAATCTCTCGCCATCATGGATCACCCGGCCATCGCCAAAGTGTTCGATGCCGGGACAACTCCCGCGGGCCGGCCCTACCTGGTGATGGAGTATGTCGACGGCGTCAGTGTTATCGACTACTGCGACGCCAAAAAACTCGGTATTCGGGAGCGGCTGCAGTTGTTCCTCCGCGTCTGCGAGGGCGTGCAGCACGCACATCAGAAGGCAATCATCCATCTTGACCTGAAGCCGTCGAACATCCTCGTTACCGAGATCGACGGCAAACCAATGCCTCGCATCATCGACTTCGGTTTGGCGAAAATGGCCGCCCCCCTGATTCCAGGCGAAACGCAAATGACTCAGATGGGCGCATTTTTGGGAACGCCGGGTTACATGAGCCCAGAGCAGGCTGATCTGGGATGCGACATTGATACACGCACCGACGTTTACTCATTGGGAGTCATTTTGTATGAGCTGCTATCCGGACTTCTGCCCTTCGACGCAAGCGAGTTGAAGAAGCATCCGGAAGAATTTGTGCGGCGACTGCGCGAAGACGATCCTTCCCGTCCCAGCACCAAGCTCAGCACGCACCGCGAGACCTCGAACGGCAGTGCTGCAGCCCGCGGGACCGATGTCACGCAACTAATCGGGCTATTACGAGGCGATCTGGACTGGATCACTCTGAGGTCATTGGAAAGGGACCGCGAACGCCGATTTGCCAGTCCGCTAGCTCTCGCGACCGATCTACAGAACTACCTTCAGGATCGGCCAGTAACGGCACGCCCCGCCAGCTTACCCTACCGAACCCGGAAATACATGCGGCGCCATGCAGCAGGTGTGGCATTGATCTCATTGGCAGTGTTGTCACTGTTGGCATTTGCGACGCTGGAGACGATCGAAGTCCGCCGCATCACCCGCGAGCGCGACCGCGCCGACCGCATCACCGAATTCATGACCAGAATGTTTCAGGTTTCAAATCCCAGCGAAGCGCGCGGAAATAGCATCACGGCACGCGAGATCCTCGATAAAGCCTCCGCGGATATTGACGCCGGCGCGGCTCAGGATCCCGAAGCCCGAGCGCAAATGATGTACGTCATGGGCGATGTGTATCGAAACCTCGGTCTTGAAGTTCGGGCGCAGGACCTGTTAACCAAAGCAGCCGCCAGCCAGGCGGAGGTTCTCGGACCCGAGGATCCGAGGACTCTGACGACAAACGATGTATTGGCATGGATCCTGAACAGCCAGGGCCACTCGGTTGAGGCGGAATCGATCGAACGAGAGACCCTCAGACTTCGGCGCAAGGTGCTTGGATCTGAGCACCCCGCTACCATCAGTTCGATCATGCATCTGGCACCATTCTTGGTGATCAGAGCAAGTACGCCGAGGCAGTACGATTGGGCCGTCAAGCGATCGAACTTTCCCGTCGCGTAAACGGGCCGGATAGTCCTCGCACGCTGATGGCTGTCGGAAATCTGGGCTCGACGCTCTATGAAATCGGCGAGTACGAAGAAGCAGAGAAATTGTCCCGTGAAACATTGGAAGCGCGCACCCGTCTCTTCGGATCGGATCATCCATTGACATTGCTTGCCAGAAACAACCTAGCCAGCATCCTTCAACTCGTGAATAAGTCTTCCGAGTCGGAACAAATGCTGCGTCCACTGATTGAGACCGAGCGTCGCATTCTCGGGCCCGAGCATCCCGATACAGTCCGCTCCCTGCATAATCTGGGGACGGCTCTGCGACGGCTAGGTCGTTACGCAGAGGCAGAGAAAATTCAGCGCGAGAACGTGCTCGCGATGCGCCGCGCCCATGGAGCCGAGCAACGCGACACTTTAGGCGAACTGGACGAACTGGGCATTACCCTTTATCGCGCTCGTCGCTATCCGGAAGCCGAAAAGTTGTTTCGTGATTTGGTGCAAACTATGAGTCGAGTGCTTGGGTCCGAACATAACGACACGTTGGAGGCCTCGAATAACTTGGCGAACGTGCTGATGGCTGAAGGAAAGACAGAAGAAGCGGATCAGTTGGAAGACTCTGTTGCCGAAACTCGGCTGCGCATCCTTGGGCCTAACCATCGTTTGACGGCCATCGCTACATATGACTACGCAGTCGCCAATGGCCTCGCGGGCAACAAAGACAGGGCCCTGTCCTTGCTAAAGGATGCCCTTGAACCTGGCTTGGCAGCAGGCGACACATTGGCTCTGACCACAGATCCCGACCTGGGCGCTCTGAGTAGCGATCCTCGATTCGCGGTTTTGATAGAAGAAGCGAGAACACGCTTCACCACCACCGCGAAGCTAAACTGAATGAAATATTGCTCGAATCAACGACGCATGGAGAACCTTTTCTGAAAATGTCCACATAAGTAAAGCCAGTGAAGGAGCCCACCCCGCTAACTGTTGTATGGCGTCAAACGGACAGCCGGCGGCGGACTCGATGATGCCTGGGGAAATGCAGCACAACCTCTCGAGTGATTTTCGGCGGCTCCGGCCTTAGTAGCTCAAGACGATTTCTCGGCATCTTGCCGCCCAGAATCCGGCAGATATTGACCAATGAACGGCTGCCGCAAACCATGCACGTGTCATGTGGGCTGTCGCTGACTACATCGCATTCAGCGCACAGGACAGCGTACTGAAGTGCCACTGCATTCAGAGGTCGCCGAGTCGGAAGGTCATCAAGATTCGATCGCTTCATCACAGGCCTCCTGGGAAGAGGTACTCTTGCACAGCATTCTGCCGGAGATTAGAGGAGCATGAGAATGGCCCATCTGGGTCATGCGCTCTTTGAAGTCGAATTTTAGCGTTCAGCTCTGAGGCGGCTTCCTTTGGTTTCCGGGGACAGTCGATTTCTTCAATCAAAGTCGGCGTATTGGCAGGATCTTGCTCTCGACGCACGAGGCTTCGGTGGCTGGCAAGAACGAAGCTTGGGCGAGCGCCCAAGAGGATTGGCCAGTGGTTCCAGTGCTCTTCAAATTGAGTTGACTGTCTCAACCTACCTGCCGCTTCGATTACTGCGTGGGTTGATCGGTTTTACTGTATTCTTTACAACGCTCCAGATTGACCTCTCCTGTTCTGGCTCTGGGTGGCTTCGCTGAAATGCATCCGCCGAACCTTTCTCATCATCGTCGCTGGTCTATCGTCGGGTTGCTTTTTACTGCATCGTTGATCAATTACCTGGACCGGGCGGCCATTTCATTTGCTTTGCCCCTGATCTCCAGAGACTTCCACCTGACAGCGCAAAGCAAGGGCCTGCTGTTGTCTTCGTTTTTCTGGTCCTATGCGCTGATGCAGATTCCTGTTGGCTGGTCTGCCGACCGATTCAATCTGCGCTGGCTCTACGCTGGAGCGTTCATCATCTGGTCATTTGCACAAGGGCTCACAGGCTTGGCGGGAAGCCTTGCAGCGTTGCTGGCATTTCGGATTTTGCTTGGTATTGGAGAATCCATTTACCTGCCCGGAGGAACGAAAATCGTCAGCTTGCTTTTCTCGGCCAAAGAGCGTGGTTTGCCTTCGGGACTCTTCGATTTCGGGACTCGAACCGGCCTCGTTTTGGAAGGGATTCTGGTCCCCTGGCTCCTAATTCATTTTGGGTGGCGTCGCACTTTCCTGATTTTGGGCTTCGCGGCTCTCATCTGGCTAGCACCATGGTTTTGGGTTTTCCCTCGTCGTCTCCAAACGCTAGGGCCGGATATCGTATCCGCTGATATGGCCTCTCGTTCCGTCGCCCGCACCTTACTCAATCGCAACTTGCTTGGAATATGCATGGGATTCTTTTGTTTTGATTACTACTGGTATGTGCTGGTGACGTGGCTGCCCGACTACCTGGTGACGGTACGTCGGCTCAGCATCGTGCAGGCAGGTTTTTATGCATCACTCGCGTTCTTCACGTTCGGGATTGCCGAACCCATCGGCGGATGGGTTGCCGATAGCCTGATCCGTCGTGGGTGGGACGAAACGTCAACCCGGAAAGGGATCGTCACGGCAGCGTTCGGCATGGGCATTTTCCTCATCCCAGCGATGCGCACGGCCCATATAGGAATAGCAGTAGGGTTATTGATCACAGCTTCTCTGGTTGGACTTGCAACTGGAAACCTTCTGGCGATTCTTCAGTCATGCGCACCTTCGGAATCGGTGGGCATCTGGACGGGGGCGGAGAACTTTGCGGGGAACCTCGCCGGAGTCGTCGCCCCGCTCGCCGTAGGATTCTTGATTACAGCGTATGGCTCATACACTCCGGGATTTCAACTCGCCTCCGTCATTCTCTTGGCTGGTGTGCTTTCTTATTGGTTCGTGGTCGGTGACTTGAAGGCTAGTCGCTCCTAGCCTCGAAGATTTCGCTTCAATCCTAGATGCTTCACCACTGGAAAGTCTCGTTCAGATAGGATCTGTTCAGACTGTTTACAGAAGAACATCCCAACAGCTTGAGACACCTCTCCAAGTCAGCCCGCAGCAGGTCGAGTGAGCGTATAACACCCGCCTCGCCGGCCGCAGCGAGCCCATAAGCGTAGGCACGTCCGCAAAGGACGGCACGGGCCCCCAGGCAAATAGCTTTGACGATGTCTGATCCGCGGCGAATGCCGCTATCCATCAGAACTTCTGCCTTTCCTTTGACTTCCTCAACGACCTCCGGCAGGACTTGCAAACTCGCTGGCACACCATCAAGTTGGCGGCCTCCGTGATTGGAAACAACTACGGCGGCGGCACCGTAATCGAGAGATCGCCTCGCATCCTCTACGGAGAGAACACCCTTGATGACGATCGGCCCCTTCCAGAGCGCACGAATCCACTGCATGTCACTCCAAGTAAATGCTTCGCGCTTCATCGCAGTGTGCGCGTCGCGAACCCGGAGCACCCCGTTGTCGGGACTGACAATGTTAGGCATGTCAGGAAGACCGCCATCGAGAAGAAAGCGCGCGAGCCAGCGTGGATGAGTGAGGATCTCCGGTATGAAAGGGATCTTCGACCAGGGATTCCCGCGCAGGAGTTGCTCCATTCCGTCTCGGGACTCGCGCTCGCGATGTCCGATGACGGTCGAATCGATCGTGATTACCAGCACCGAGTAATCCGCATCCACGGCTCGGCGTATAGCATTCTCAGCGGCAGCGCGGCCACCAGTGAGATAGAGCTGATACCAGACCGTTCCGGCAGAAGCAGCCTTCACATCCTCCAGCCGATGGCCAGAAACGGTTGAGAGAATCAAGCCAACGCCAGCTCTGTTGGCCGCTCTGGCAGCCGCGATTTCACCATCGGGGTGCATGACGCGCAGGTAACCCACCGGCGCCAGGAGTATCGGCATGGACAGTTCCACGCCAAGCACTTGCGTTCGCAAGTCGCACCGTGACACCGCAACAGCTTGGCGTGGTCGAAATGTAACGGCGTCGAAAGCGCGTCGATTTTCGCGAAGGGTCCACTCGCCCTCCGCGCCTCCATCGATGTAGTTAAAGACAATTCTCGGCAGGCGGCGGCATGCCAGTTCGCGCAGATCCTCAATGTTCACGGCTCGCGAAAGGCGCGATGGAGTCGGGGGCATTTACCTGTCCGCTCCCGGACCGATGGCAACAACATAGTACGTGGCAGGACCCGTTCCGACGTTCTTGATGCCATGCTCTTCATTCGAGTGAACGAAGCCTACCCCTCCCGCACCCAGACGATGGGTCGTACCACTAATCGTGAGTTCGACCGTTCCTTCGCGGATAAGCCACATCTCCGAGTGGACGTGATGATGCGGCGGATGCGGATATCCGTTCGGGGGTAGAGTCGTCTCGTGCGCTTCGACAGGCTCGCCGGTTGCGAGTTTGCCTTTCATAATCTTGCGTATCTGAACATGCTCCGAGCTCTGTACCGGCATTTTCTCGAATGGAAGTGTTAATGACGGTAGTGAGTCATCCGGGCCAGCGAATCCGGAAATTCCGGTTCCAGCGACCACTAACGCTGGAATGAAAGAACAGGCCTCGCGTCTTGTCACAGCCATAGGCACCTCATCGAATACTCATTGGAAAGTTTTTGCGGTTGTCGCCCAGCTTTCAAAATGTAGTTCCATCGGCGATATGCTTGGAAGGACTCAAACGCCGAGATTGGTCATTCGTACCGCAGGACCTCGGATATAGTGTAGAAGCTCTTGCAACGACGGGTGAACAAGGCCGCTGTTCGAGGACTTAGCCCCGGGCCACCCTTCTCGACAGACACTGGGCGCATTAGTCAAAAGATGAGCTTGCCAGTCAAGCCCTCGGGCATGGGTTGGCCTGGACGAATGCCTGTTTGCCCGGTGTAAAAATGCGACAGCTTCGGGAGCCTTGCAATCGTCGGCAGAGCTGCCGCGGTGATGTGCGTGCCATAGAAGTCCAACGATTCGACTTGACTTAGCGTATCGAGCCGCAAGAGTGTTGCATCTGTAAGACGTGTGTTGATGACTCGCAACACCCGCAGACGTTTCATCGCAGCAATTGCGCCTGCTGAATGGTCTGTAATGGCCGTGCGAGAAAGGTCGGCGACAACGATGTGATCGGCCACCGGTACGAAGGCTTCCAGATCCCGGTCTCCGAAATTACTACCGAGGATCGAAGCCTTCAATCGTAAGTCGGCGGAACCGCGAGAGTCATAGTCCAATATGTTACGGAATTGCTGTTGCAGTTGCGTGACCGTCGGTGCGATTGCAGAACGCAGCCTAGCAACGGCTGCGGTATCAACCTCCGCAAACTTAACTTCGGCTGGCGAGGCAGGAGCGGACGGCGTGATCTTGATCGCATCGGCAGCGACCGAGCTCGAAGCGCCAGCGGCAATCCACAATTCGAGCGCCTTTACCTGCTCCGCAGATAAAGGCTGTTTTCCCTTCGGCATGAAATCGTCGTGACTCGCAGGCAAGGTTATTCGACGAAACAGATCGCTATTCTGAACGTTTCCAGCCCGAACCACCGGCCCATCCTTCCCGCCCCGCATTAGAGCCCGGTAAGTGTCGAGCCTAAGATTCGCTTTGTGTTTGTCGGCCCCATGGCAGTTGACACAGCGCGTAGCGAAGATCGGTTGAATCTGTGCGCCATAAAAGGTGTTTGGATCGGCGCTCGGGTCTGATGCCACAAGAGCGTCCTTGACGCCGAGCAGATTACGCAACCCGTTGGGCATGTGCTCGGTGAGATGATTCGCCCCGAGCGATAGCTGCCCGCCTCGGTAACCGGTCCACGCCACAAGTCCAACTCCCAGGGCAAGCGCGATTGCGTACGCTGCCGAGAGTTTTCGCGGTCGCGAGCGTATCAGCCAACAGAGCCAACAGATGATGGATAGCGCGACCCCGCCCCACATGTGCTGGGTAACCAAGGTGCCGGAGTAACCTCCGCTGCGTCCCAGGCACCATCCCAGCAGCGCCGCCAAGATTGCCCCAAGCGTTGTCAGCGCAAGAACGAAGTTTACCGAAAGTCGCAAATACGCAAAACGACCGCTTCGACCGACAATCTCCAGGATGGCTACCAGCAGGAAAAGCGCGATGGGAAAATGGACCAGCAACGGATGAAAATTCCCGACGAATTGCAGCCAGCCTGCGCGCTCATTGCCGTCGGGAGGAAGAAGTGAAACTAGAGTCGTGATAATCAGGATTGGAGCCAGCATCACGCGCCCAAAACGAGATTGGACGAGGAGGCCGTGGTTCGGTGTCGTGAAAGACTTACCGTCCTTGTCAAGAATTCCGCTGGGAAGGTTCATGCCAGAATTTCAGCCACCACTCGCGCCGCCTTCACGCTGGTCAGCTTTTGCTCCAAACCTTGAAATCTATAGTTCAATCTGTGATGATCGAATCCCAGCAAGTACAGCGTCGTCGCGTGGAGGTCGCGAATCTCGACCGGATCCTTGACAATTTCATACCCCATATCGTCGGTCTGACCATAGCTCATTCCGGGCCTCACGCCGCCACCCGCCAGCCATATGGTGAAGGCGCCCGGATTGTGATCGCGACCCACATACTTCATCACTTGCCCGCCTCGGTTTTCTCTCATCGGAGTGCGGCCGAATTCTCCACCCCACACCACCAGCGTGTCTTCCAGCAAACCCCGCGATTTGAGGTCGGCTAGTAGTGCCGCAGTCGGTTGATCGACCTCTCGGCAACGGTCGTTGAAGCCCAGGTTCAGAGCTTCTTTCGCGTCAGCGCCATGCGAGTCCCATCCCCAGTGATAGAGTTGGACGAATCGTACGCCCCGCTCTGCCAAGCGCCGCGCCACCAGACAGTTATTGGCGAAACTGGCCTCGCCGGGTTTGGACCCATATTGTGCATGGACGGAATCAGGCTCCTTGCGAATATCCATTGCATCGGTTGCGTCCATTTGCATCCGAAACGCCATCTCGTATTGCGCGATGCGCGTCACAGTCTCTGGGTTTCCGAATGCGGCATAGGTCTGCTGATTGATGTCATCAATGGTGTCGAGCATGGTGCGTCGCAACGACCGGCTCACACCTGCAGGATTATCCAGATAAAGCACAGGCTCGCCGTGGGAGCGGCATTGCACGCCCTGGTACACACTGGGAAGGAAGCCGGAACTCCACAATTGCTTTCCGCCATCAGGCGTCTTGCCGCCGGAAAGCAGCACGATAAAGCCTGGCAAATTCTGATTCTCTGTGCCCAAACCATAAACGACCCAGGACCCGAACGACGCATATCCGAGCCGCGGATTCCCGGTCTGCACGAGCAGTTGTGCCGGAGCATGATTGAACTGATCCGTCCGCATGGACCTGATGAAACAGATATCGTCAATCTGTTTCTCGATGTGTGGCAGACGGTCTGAGATCCATTGCCCGCTTTGTCCTGCCTGATGAAACGGGTACTGCGATCCGAGCAGCTTCGGTACACCGCTGATGAATGCAAAACGCTTGCCTGCAAGGAATGACGCTGGACAATCTTCTCCATCAAACCTTTTCAATTCTGGCTTATGTTCAAACAACTCCAGCTGGCTAGGCGCCCCTGCCATATGGAGATAAATCACACGACGTACCTTCGCCGCGAACTGGGGTGGAAGAGGGGACAGCGGAGTCCTGGCATCGCGACTGAAATCGAGCGCTGCAGTCTCTGCTCCCGCTGCTTTCGCCGAGGGCACAAGCTTTGAGGCTAGCGTTCCGAGAAAGAGTGTCCCCAAGCCTGCGCTCAGACTACGGAGAAAATGGCGGCGGGTTCGCGCCTGCAGGTATGCCAGCTCAACTTCAGAGGGCGATGCAAATACGATTTCCCGATCCATCGGAATTCCGGGGCGAGTTTTTGGATTGGACATGGCGGTTTACCTTGTCAGAGCCGCATCAAGGTTGATGAGAACGCTCGCCACGGCGATCATAGCCGTGAATTCCCGAGTATTGCGACCTGTTGCAGCGAAAGGCTGAAAAGCAGGTGCTGCAACAGTTTTTTGAAAGAGTGCCTGCATTTCCGCTAACTCTTGATCAGTCAGATCGCGCGACAGGACCAACCGGGCGCCATATTCGATTCGAGCAACTATTCCTTGTTTCTGAGAGAGCATCCGTCGCGCAAGAGCTTCGGATGCTTCGTAATACACAGGATCGTTGAGTGTCACCAACGCCTGCAGCGGGGTGTTGGTTGGGATGCGCCTGGCGAGGCTTGTGTCATGATCAGACGCATCGAACGTGAGGAAGCTGGGATAGCCGCTGGTCCTCTTTATGTAGGTGTAAATAGCGCGACGGTAACGATCTGGCCCAGTAGCATCTTTCCATTTGCTGTCGTTGTACACGGTATTCCACACTCCGTCCGGTTGTGGAGGCATCACTGGCGGACCGCCGATCTTGTCCGACAATAATCCGCTCGCCAAAAGTGCTTGATCCCGAACCATCTCGGCAGTGAGTCTCTGCTGCGGTCCACGAGCTAAAATCCGGTTGCGGGGGTCTTTTTCGGTAAGAGCGGGGGTTGATTTTGCACTTTGACGATAGGTTGCGCTGGTGACTAATTCGCGTAGCAGCGCCTTCATATCCCAGTGCAGGTCGTTCTGAAAGTGAAGTGCAAGCCAATCGAGAAGTTCTGGATGGCTTGGTTCTTCACCCACGCTGCCCAAGTTTTCCAGAGTTTCGACGATCCCGGTTCCAAACAATTGTTCCCAATAACGGTTTACGACGGTGCGCGCGGTCAGAGGCTGACCTGGAGCGAAGAACCAGTTTGCGAGGGTCAGACGGTTCCTTGGCGCTCCCTCGGGCAAACGGGGAAAAATCCCGGGCACGTCGGGAACGAGTGGAGGTCCGATCTTGGTAAGGAAGTTGCCACGATCGAATTCTAGGGTGGCTCTCTGGTCGTAAGCAGGCTCCTCTGCCATGATCGGCACAGGGACGGTGGGAACCTTTGCTAATTCGCGGCTCAGTTTTGTGAGTTGCGCAAGATTCTCTTTCCAGCCCGCATCGTTGGCCAGTGTTTGCCAGAGTCCGTCTCCACTTACGGATAGATGGGCGCGCCGCACCAGAGCTGGCTTGTCGTCAATCTCCTGTGTCTCTGTCAGGCGCAATTTAATTCGACTTCCCCGATTCACTCTGACCGGTTCGGCGAGAACTCCCACGATCCAACGCGTGCGAAACAGGTTCGGTATCACCCTGAATCCGTTGGCTCCCGAATCATCGGTGAGTTCGCGTTTCGATTCGAGAGCGGTGCTCATTGCGCCTTCCAGGCCCGATTCAGAATCCGGGATAAACAACCGGAATACGATCTTCTTCTCCTGCCCTGAATCTCCCGTGATCCAGGCATCGATTCGGTCCACAATAAATCCGAGGTCGGGAGTGTGACGCGCAATTTCAGCATTCGCCGGATTCACTTCGATGCGTAAAGCCGTAATTACGGGAACATCAGCCTTCGCAGTCAGTTCGTACACCTGCTTGCCGGAGATGTCCGTGCTTGCCCGCAGATCCCCTTCTGAGATCGGCAGCGGCGTCACTTTGCCCGATTCGGCCTGTGCTCTCGTGCGCGTTTCAGCGATTGCCCGTTGCAGGTATTTGCGCTGGTCTTTTTCCTTTTTCGGGGCGAGCTTCTGCCGCTTCAAGTCAGCCAACTGATGTTCCAATTCTTGAGCTTCCCGCTGCGATGCCAATGCCGCACTGGCCGTTGCGGACACAATGCGCATCGGTGACCATTGCGACTGCTCCTCGAACTTCCTGCCATGCGATACAACTTCCGACCGCAGCTTCGCGAGCTCCCGCTGCAACCACGCAGCTTCGGGGTAACGCGCCTTGTCCTTTGGTACGAGCAAGACCGGAGTGTCTTCGGGAAGATCGGCATCCTGGGTCGTGTTGAAGAATGCAAGCGACTTGTAATACTCCATGTGGCGGATTGGATCGTACGGATGCGAGTGGCATTGCACGCAATTGAGGGTGAGGCCGTTCAGCACCGACCAGGTCGTCGCTGACCGGTCCATGACAGCAATAGTGCGGAACTCTTCGTCATCCGTGCCGCCTTCGTCGTTGACCGGTGTTTGGCGATGGAAGGACGTTGCGATTTGATCCTCAAACGTGGCGTTGGGAAGTAAATCGCCGGCCAACTGGGTGATTACAAATCGATCGTAGGGTACATTGCGGTTAAAGGCATCGATCACCCAGTCGCGATAAGGCCACACACCAGGACGCTCGGTGTCCTTTTCATAACCTTTGGTGTCAGCATAGCGAGCCAAGTCAAGCCACATCGAAGCCCAGCGTTCGCCGTAGCGAGCGGAGGCCAGCAAACGATCGACCTGCTTTTCATAAGCGTTGGGAGAAGAGTCAGCCAGGAACGACGCTTGCTCCACTGGCGTCGGTGGAAGGCCGGTGAGGTCAAACGAGACGCGACGCAGCAAGGCTAATGTGTCAGCCTCAGGAGACGGCGAGAGTCCTTCCTTCTCCAGACGCGCAAGGATGAATCGATCAAGTGGCTGACGTGGCCAACCGCTGTGCTTGACAACCGGGAGAGCCTGAGGCTTCGGAGCAACGAAGGCCCAATGATCCTCCCATCTTGCGCCCTGTCTGATCCACCGCCGCAGAACGTCAATCTGTTGGGGTGACAAAGGAGGCGCGTGGTATGGCATCCGGGCTTCAGGGTCAGAAGAAGTGACCCGGGCCATCAGTTCCGACTCATCCGGCCTTCCCGGTACAATCGTCCGCTTACCGGATTTCCCCGTGCCCAGCGCCTCCTCGCGGAATAAGAAGGAGACCCCATTCTTCTGGCGGACTCCTCCGTGGCACGGCATGCAGCTCTGATTCAGGATAGGGCGGACATCGCGGCTGAAGTGCACTTCGTCATCGGAATGACGCCGAACGAAGTATGCGGCGCAAAGTAGACACAGAATGAGCAGCCCGACCATCCCGATACGGGCAGTTTTTGAAGCGGAACCTTTTAACCCACCGGTCATAGGCTGCGTTGCGTGGGACTTATTATATTGCCAATAATTTTTCCCGGTTGTTTTCTATTTCGCAGATCTCCGCTGAAAAGTGCGGAATCGCGGAGCCAGAAGTCCAGAAATTTCTCTGGAGTTGAGTGCTTGGCTGCGATGGCATGATCGGTGATGACAGGCGGCTTAAGTAAGGCGCGGATTTTTCATTCCGGGTAATGCTGGAAAATGGGAAAGATAATTCAGTCGACGCCATTGACGTTTACGAAGCACACTATGGGGCGCATACGTCGCCGCACCTCCACGAAACAACGCTCAATGACATTGTTCGCGCAGCTTGTTCCACGAGTGCCGAGGGAAGCTGAAGAACGAAGCAGCTTGGGCAAGTCGCGTTCCAGTAGTCGCACCATGGGGCGGTATTGGCACTGCCAACCCTGACGGAACCGCGGCTTGGGCCCGACATCGGTCTCAGAGCCGATAGATGGCCGGCGCTCCCTGTCGTGGCAAGGTTTTGGCCAAGACAAAAACGGGTTCTCGATCACCTTGCCAAGGTTTTGATGGATCGCGACGAGATCGCGTTGTGTTTGATTTTCCTGGTCCCAAAGATCGCGAGATCAGCGCTACCGTAGCTTCATTGGCGGAATGTCGCAGTTCATCGTGGTAGATCTAACCAACGCGAGTTCAGTTCTGACGGAACTAGAGGGACCATTCCTGAACTCATCGTCCCAGTGCTGCCTATCATCGAGTCTGGCCATCCCATATTCTCAATTCTGGCTTCCAGGAGATACTTTTGGATCCAGTGGCCCATCCCCTACGGGAATGCCGATGAACTCGTGCGGCACGCGGACGCAGCCATCATCCGGCGATGCTGCAGAGACCGCAGCCGAGCTGGTTCCACGCAACGAGAAACGTGCGCGGGCAATCGCCGTTGAGTGTGGCTAGGACATCCGGAGAACGCGCCGTCGGCAATTAGGCAGCGTGCCAATGTTCCTTCAGGACATCCTCTCTTATAGGTGAGTGTAAGATGCCGATCCAGGCGGCTGAACTGGCACGGGCCGCCAGGCTTCTTGAATTCGAGGATCCCTTCCCGCTTGACAGTCTTTCCCGGACGAACCTACGATACTTCGCTGGTCTCTCGAGGGATGGTCCATGCTGCAATCCAAGCTTCTTTCCACGAATCAGCGTTTGCGTGACTGCGAAATCAACGACCCCGCCCATGTAACGCCCGGCGATCAGGGTGAGTTCGTAAAGCTGATTCAGCAGGCGCTGATCCTCATCGAGGACATGTTCATCGAGCCCGCCGAGTTGAATGCGGGCATGTACGGTCCCAGCACTGCCGACGCCGTACTGCAGTACAAAACGGAGCGGAACATCGTAAACCGGGCCTACCAAAGTCAACCTGACAACATCATTGGGAAAATGACCATCAAGAGCCTTGATAACGACTTGCTGGAGCTGGAGGGGCCGGACGGACCCTTTACGGCAGCCGCGGTCCGGCCCATGTTTGGGCGGTTGACCTAGTGAGTTTTGAGGGGCAGGCCCTTTCACGCTCATAGAAGGCCATGTTGACCATTCGGGATGACTCGGCAAAGGTTTTCGTAGACGCGCCATTCTGGCGAGCCGGACTTGATTTTTCCACGAACAAGGTGTTTACCACGCTCACAGATGGAGTGCCCGTTAACAGCCTGGACGGAGCCACGCTGTTCGAGAATCCGCTGGTACCTTCGGTAATCATCTTCGCAGCGGAATGCGTAGCCTTGGTACCGAAGTCGGAGAGCGCTATCCTCGCGGAAGGCGACATTCGAAGGAAATTCGACTTCGGGTTTATCCAGGGATTGAACGAGCAGGACATTCACCTCGAGTACTGGGGAAAGTTCGCGGGGCACGGCAGGACGATTCTGCATTTCACGATGCCGAATGCATTCGAAGTAGACACGACTGCGCTGACGAAGCCGTGGACGCGGATCCGCGCGACCCGTTTTTCGGTGACCAAGATCAACCCGCTGGATAAGGCGTTCCACCAGTTCAAGATCAAGGCCACGTTCAGCGATCACCCGATGTTTGCCTTCGATCATACCGTCGATAACAGTGGGACGACGAGTAGGAACCTGGGGTCCGTGAAGAACTTCCTGCGATCGGCGACTTTTCAGCGCCAGTTTCGCACTATCTTTTGTTTTCAGGACCTCGCGACGAACAAGATCGAATCGATCAGCGCGACCGAGTGGTCCGTGAAGTATAAGCACACAGTCACGTATACGGAAGCGGGCGGGACGTTGTCGCGGAACGTGACGGGGCCTAACGGGAAGGATCAGTTGCCCATCGGCGGTACCCCGTCCAACATTGGACAAATCGACCGCGACATCCTGCGCATGGCGCAGGGAAGCGGGCCATTCACCGACTCGGGTGTGATTGCGCGACGTCTGGGCGATTCGTCACTGCTGACCAAGACGGCGGAGGACACGAACCCCGACTTCACTTCGGATTTCTTCAAGTAGCCTCTTCTCCTAAGTAGGCTGTGGAATGGGAGTTCCAACCTTCTTTTGCTCTTGCGAACAGCCGTAGAAGCTGATGGTCCGCGCATAGTGAAAGTCGTCGTATTCTTACGTGAACCAAAGCGGGGGGCAGGTCACGACCTCGAGGACTTGAAAGTTCTGCCAGTGCCACATGCATCCTCGCGGAGCTGGGGAACAAGAGTGTACTAAGACTGGCTCGCAACTGCGTTCGTTGGGACAGCCGAAATCTGCGCTGGGAAGCGGAGACACACGTGTTGAGAGGCCACGGGAAAGCTAGTTTTGGCTAAGATGCAACTATTCCCAACGAGTCAGACTATCTCCTCTAGCATCATGAAACCTGGATAAACTCTTCTGGCGCTGTAGTTTAGATCTGGAGTTTGAGCTTCAATCAACACAATCGGGCCCAGAAAAACTTTCACAACCTACACAACCTACACAACTGATTGGGGCTCAACTACTTGGAGCGACTGGCAAAAGCCGCAAGTAGGAACCGTCGGCAGCACTTCGTAAGCTTGGCTCAGCCTGTGAACTCGAGACTGAGTAGCCTTGTCGAGGATAAGGCCCCTTCCGGCGTTACCCAATCGGCGGCTATAGAGCCCGAGGCCTTTCAATACGTGCCCCACCGTTTCGCTGCTGATCCTTAAGGATTCTCCATCTTCGTGGTAGATCTCGTTCGCAGTAGCCGCAATTTCGCGAATAAAAACTTGCTCTTGAGTATTTTCATGGCAGTGAACTAGCAGGCTGCGGAAAAACTCCGAATCGCGTGGCCTACTCCGGGGACGGCGAAGCAGGACACTGAGTCGGCTAAGGATGTAGAGCAAGGTAAGCGATGTAGAAGAAGAGCGTAGCACCCGCGATC